>LFRM01172091.1_pt1 | contig 13834 bp, 11 predicted proteins | sample 618341 | NCBI WGS metagenome assembly LFRM01 (sample SAMN03654438, study PRJNA283298) | anaerobic digester metagenome | isolation source: pool of bioreactors CSTR01a, CSTR02a, and CSTR03a thermophilic anaerobic... | place: Denmark: Kgs. Lyngby | collected 2014-05-21 | reverse complement strand
TCGGCCCGCCGCTTTGACCTACGATGATGTTTGTTCCCATGCGAATACCTCCTAAGGAAATACCGAATGTAAATACTTACATTTGTGCTATTCTTCAAGAAAAAACATTATCCTGCTTATATAGTGAATCAATTAATTTGAAACGACAATTTAATCTTCGAGTGTTTCTGCAACCCTTTTAAGCTCATCAATAATCTTGATTTGCTGAGGGCATACCATCTCGCATTGTCCGCATTCGATGCATTTGCTTGCGAAGTACTCCTTGTCAATCCATTTGTAATTACCTTTTGCTCCTTGAAGATTGTTATAAACAAGGTAGGTATTCATGGAAGAAAATACACGCGGGATTGGGATTTGCATGGGGCAGTCCTTCACGCAGTATTTACAATTTGTGCAAGGGATACCATGGCTGTTTGCAAGGCGAGATTGAACCTCGGCGATGACATCCAGCTCCTCTGTGCTTAGCGGCTCAAAATGCTCAAATGTGCTCAGATTGTCCTCCATTTGCTCGGTGCTGGACATACCGCTAAGGACTGTGATCACACCTTCGAGGGATGCTGCATATCGAAGTGCCCAGGAGGATAATGAACGATCAGGTGCATAGTCCTTCATGGGCTGCGCAATGTCATCGGGAAGGTTAGCCAGTGAGCCGCCCTTTATGGGTTCCATGATAATGATGGATTTCCCATGCGCTCTGGCTACTTCATAGCATTGACGGGATTGAACGGTATCATTCTCCCAATCCGCATAATTGATCTGTAGCTGAACAAAATCCATTTCTGGATGGTCAGTAAGAAGCTGCTCTAGGACGTCGGCTTTGTCATGAAATGAAAAGCCAAGATTCTTGATGAGACCTTTTTGTTTTTGCTTGGCTAGAAATTCCCAAATGCCAAAATCGGTGAAGACTTTTGTGCGCTCGCCTCCGCAATTGTGCAAAAGATAATAATCAAAATAACCAGCACCCGTACGTTTAAGGCTGGTATAGAACATTTGAATCGCTTCATCGGCATTCTTTGCATCAGCCCAAGCGGGAAGCTTTGTGGCCACAAGGAATTGATCACGTGGATAGCGATCAACCAATGCTGTTTTGACCGTTTCTTCCGATTTGCCGTTGATATATCCATATGCTGTATCGAAATAGGTAAATCCTTTTTGGAGAAACTTATCAACCATTTCATTGGTTTGTGCTGCATCTACCTCCTCGCCGTTCATTGGAAGGCGCATAAGACCAAAGCCAAGCTTCTTTATATCATTTTGAATCATAATTTTTTCACTTTCTCCTTACATCAATTAACTATGATAGATACATTTGATCATACACCAAGTCAAAAGATGCGTCAATCGTATGCAGGAAAGTAAATTATCCTTACGTTTGGTTGATTAAACGCTCCGACTTATGTTAAAATAGAAAAAGGCTATTATACGCTTGTTTTATTATGCTGTTACGGTACTTAATTTGATGTAAACAATATCTCTCCAAGCAGCTAAGCAAAGGATAAACGATGGGTTTGGACCGTGCTAGATGCAAACTCATTGCGTTGATAATAGAAAAAACAGAAGGATGGCGATATCAACATGCGTAAACTGATTCCGTTCTTGATTTTACTGCTGGTTGTGCTGATTGGCGCTCCTGCATTAGCTGAAACTTATGTATTTGATGATATTTTATCAACGATTGAAATACCCGATAATTATATTATTCTTACGCCCAATAATCTGGACGATAAGGCTGTTTGGCTGCAATCCAGAGGGACAACAACAGAAGCTTTGACCAATGACTTTCTAAAAAGAGGGGTGTTGGTACAAGCATGGTCGGAAGAGTCCGATATGTGCCTGGAAATCACTGCAGTTGCGAATGAGCGTTCCAATAGAATCTTTGATGTGAATGAGCAGAGCGAATCAATTCGCGGCAGCTACCGCACCAGTCACTATCCTGATAATGAATACGATGGATATGAATTTACTGCGTCAGATTGGAAAAACACGAAAAACGGTCGTTTTTTGGTGATGAAGTATACAAGGCGTGATAGCGGAGAGATACTCTATCGCGGCTTGATGAGAAGAACCATCCGCAATGGTTATGAAATCACATTGGATCTGCAAGTTTATGATCGTAATGTCACCACCAAGGATAACACTGCGCTTAATAAGATCTGGGATACCTATCAGTTTGTCGAGGTGAAATCACTTCCGGCTGCTGCAAGCGCCAAGATCAACATCACAAAGATCCCACCGACGGAAACTAATGATGCAAGTTTTGCAATTGAAGGAACCGCAGCAAAAGATGTGAAGATGATTGCAGTGATCATGGGACTGAGCTATCCTGATCCCATTGTATCGGAAGTGGTAGTTACGTCCAATGGCAAGATCAAATTGCCGATTAAATTACCTAAGGAAGGCGTATTTCTCATTACGGTCACAGCTGAGTATCAGGGAGAAGAAGTCGGCGAGTTCGCTTATCCTGTTACCTATCAGCAATCATTGCTTACTGTGAACTTCAAGACGGAAGTACCAACGCTTGTGACTACCTCAGAACTCACGATTTCTGGCACAGGTGAACCCGGTGCTTCCATCCAGATTTTTGTTAACAGCGAGAGCATCGCAACCAAAAAGGTCACAGGCGCAGGCCAGTTCAAGATTGAAATAGATACAGCCGAGGAAGGACCTTATGAAGTGGTGCTGGCCTTTCACAAGAAAAATTTAGCGGATCGCCGCTTTACCTTTACATTTAATCGCCAGTGGACCGAAGTTGATATGCTTGATGATCTAGCAAAGCAAGCGATTAAGCCGAGCTATAGCAACCTCAAGAGCAAAATGGAGAGCTATGAGGGCCGTGTGATGGGGTATCGTGCGTACTTACTAAGCACGAATGAGAGCGGAGACGAATGGATTTCTCAAATGGCAATTACCAAGAATGGTCAAAAATATAGTGGGATTATTCTGGTAATATCGGATGAAAAACCAAGCTTTGAGATTGGCGAGCGTATCATGATGTATGGAACCTGCGAAGGAATGTCAATTGACGTTACTGGGGTGGATGGAGATGAAGCGGGCGGAAGTTATCCCTGCTTTGATCTCTTGTTATTTTCCACGTTGGAGTAAATCCATTGCTGAAGCATCGAAGTGATTAACAAAATCAATAGACACAACTTAAAAAGGGTTTTCAGTTGTTCAATGGGCTGGAAATCCTTTTTGTTACGAAATTATGCGATTTTAAGTCATAGGATGATGTGAAGCTTTTGTGGACAAATTCAAGATGCCGGCAGCAAATGAAGAAAATGCAACGTTCTTAAGTAAAATCCAATGCATGCGATTTTGAATTTTCCATTGCTAAAGCTATTCGTTCATGAATAAAGGGAAATAATAAAACAATTATGTCGAAATATGGAAATCTTATCTATACGGCATAAGATTAGATTAATGAACCCCAAAATATGGTATAGTATATTAGTCAAACCCTAAGAGAATGAAACAGTTAGGAGGTGTGGATGGTGAATGCAGCACGTATTCTTATTGTTGAGGATCATAGTTTGCTGAGAAACGCTATCGCCCAATATCTTATGCAGCAAGAAGGTATCGGCATAGTCATATAAGCATCCAACGGTGCGGAAGCACTGAAATGTATTTCGGAAACAACTTTTGATCTTGTTGTTACGGATATTGTTATGCCTGTAATGGATGGTTATATGCTTATTGAGGCAATCAATAAGCTTGGTCTCAAAGTGCCCCCAAAAGTCATCGTGATGTCGGCTTTAGGGAGGGATGATTTTGTTGCTAAGGCAATTGATCTTGGTGCGGAATTCTATATGATTAAGCCGTTTGAAAGCGAGTACTTATACGCCCATATCAAAGGAATCTGCTTGACAGCGCCAAAGATAGAGCGTGAACAACCTCAGCAGGTTGCACAGGTGGATGAGCCTACACTTGATGAACAGTTAAGGAGCATCTTCTTGACGATCGGTATTCCTGCACATATCAAGGGTTTCCAGTATCTATGCGTGGGAATCAGCATGGTGATTAAAAATCCTGATATGATTAATCGGATTACTAAGGAGCTCTATCCTAGCATTGCGGCGAGCTTTAATGCATCCACGAGCAATGTCGAAAGAGGCATTCGGCATGCGATTGAGATTGCTTGGACGCGCGGGCGTGTGGATTTACTCAATAACATACTTGGGTGTAAAGTATGTTCGCCTCAATATAAACCAACAAACGGTGAGTTCATTGCGATGATCGCATCCAAGTTGCGAGTGAAGTATGACTCATCCCATGTCTGCTGAATAAGAACAACCTATTGATATGATATGCCATTATAAAACCCAAAGCCCTGCAGAATCAAATGGATCTGTGGGTCTTTGGGTTTTCATATTTACCTATGCAATGAAATTATTTCGCCATGTCAAGGAGCTGCTGGATATGCTTTCTAGCAGCTTCGGCATTCTCTGGTTTTGTGTCCTCAAATGTCATATGGATATGAGGCTTGCTTGCGGTTGCAAATTTGAGAATGGATGTATAATCCATTTCGCCTGTACCAGCAGCAACTGAAATGACTTTGCCGTCTATGAATTGATAATCCTTGATATGAATCACTGCTGTATCATCGCCAAGGAGCTCGATAGCTTCCTCAATTACGGCATCACGGCGATCAATGTTGTCTGCATGAAGAAGATTGACAGGATCAAGAATGATCTGGAAGCACGGAGAGGAAAAGTGATCAAGCACGCGGCGTGCGCGCTTCGCATCGGAGACGATATGGGTGTATACAGGCTCGATGGCAAAGGTTACGCCAAGCTTTTCTGCAGCCTGAACGATGGGGGTGACACGCTGAATGAAGAGCTCAAGGGATTCATCGGTATGACTTTGCTGGGGATCATAGCGATAGCCTGCATTGGGATTGCCTGTCTCTGTTCCCACAAGGTCTGCGCCCATCCATTTGCAAAGGCGTAGATGCGCAAAGTACTTTTGCAGGATGGCTTGGTATTCTTGCTCATCTGGATGTGCTGGATTTAGGTAGCAGCCAAGGACGGCGATATCCAGTCCATCAAGTTCGCTGTGAACAAAGCTGGCCAGTCCAGGCGTTGCGTAGGTAGGGGTCATGTAGTCGGGGGAGATGGTCTTTGACAGTGCGAGATGCACGCATCCAAAGCCTTGCTGCTTTGCAATCGCTGCGCGTTCACCAAGTGTTCCTGGGGCGATGTCATGAATTCTGATTCCTAAACTCATTTGTATTCCTCCCAATCTGAATGTTCCACATTCTCACAATCGAGTAGCTCGCCTTCATATCCGTTGAGGCGAACATTCTTGCAGTATAGATGCTCCATGTTTTTTGCGATAATGCCGCGCTTGTAGCACAGTTCAACGCCCTCTGCCATGACTGGCTCCATGGGCTGGATGTCTTTGTCTTGGGTGTAATTAAATTCCACGTTCTCAAGGCGTATCGATTTGATTTTATGCTCAGGCAAGCCCAAGAAATAGGCGGCACAGGAGCTGCAATTATCAGCGTGTACGTTGCGGAACTCAAGGTTTCCAATGGTTGGGGTGCGATCATCGACTGGCAAGGATTCCCGCGTCTGAACATAGGGGCTATGACCATCGGGATCGCAGAAGTACAAGCAGTTGATGACGATTGGTGCACGCACATAATCCATCTGTACATTCTCAAAGCGAATGTTATCAATGACAGAATCCTTACCGCGTCCGCGCCTGGTCTTGATGCGAAGCCCACGGTCGGTATGGCGCATGACGCAGTCATGCACGGCTACGTTTCGAGCGCCGCCGGCGATTTCGCTGCCGATGGTTACGCCGCCATGACCGTTTTCCATAAGGCAGTGCATGATTTCAAGGTTTTCGCACGGTGTTTTGTATTTGCGTCCCATATAAAGTTTGCCTGATTTGAGCGCGATGCAATCATCACCAAGTGAAAAATGTGCGCCGGCTACCACAACATCGCTGCAACTCTCAGGATCAAAGCCGTCTGTATTTGGGCTGTTAGCAGGGGCAGTGATGCTGATGTTGTAAAAACCAAGATTCTGGCTGAAGTACGGATGCACATTCCATGAGGGGCTGTTTTGGAAGCCGATGCCCTGCACATGTACATTCTTGCTGCGGCATAGGAAGAAAAGGCGTCCGCGCCATGCGCCGCGGCGAACTTTGGGCGTTTGCCACCAATCGGACTGATCTGCCTGACCGTTGAGGATGCCCTCGCCGTAAATATCGACATTTTCCACTTCGATGCCTGTAATGAGCGCACCGAACATATCAAGCGGGTTGCCTTCCCATGTGCCAAGGTAGAGCTCTGACTCCTCATCTGTGCTTTCGGTCACGCCTGGTAGAATGGGGAATTGCCTGCGATCTTTGACCAGTTGAAGCTCTGCACCTTTTTGGATTTCAATGCGGATGTTGCTTTTTAGAAACAGCGGCAGGACGGCGTATTTGCCCTTTGGAATGAGCACACGTCCGTTTGCTGGGCAACTCATGATGGCGGCCTGAATGGAGGCGGTATCGTCCTTTACGCCGTCTCCAGCAGCACCAAAGCGGCGAACATTCAGCGTATAGGATTCTGCTTTGGTTTCAAACTGCTCACCCGCAATGCATTCATCCTCGTCCCATACTTCAAGTTCATATTTTGTGCTTGGCTGTAAGCCAAAAAGCGAGGTAACAACGGTTGTTGCCTCGCAATGTGGTTCTCCATTTAATGTGAGTTGATATGCTTTTTTTGTTTCGTAGAGTCCGCCATCCAAAAAGGCGAATGTAGCGCTTCTAGCGGAAGTAAATAAATGTTGAATCTTCATTTGCATTATCCTTTTATTGCACCGGCTGAGATGCCATCCACGAACTGCCTTTGTGCGAGGAAGAACACCACAAGCGATGGTAGTATTGATATAAAGCTAACAGCAAGTACACGATTCCAGTCAAAGCCATTGTCTGCATCCATGGAAAGCTTCACAAAGATGGTGGCTGGGTATCTGGATGGGGTATTGACATAGAGCAACGGTCCCATGAAATCGTTGTTTGACCACATGAATTGGAACAAGCCAACCGATACAAGCGCAGGAAGAAGCATCGGGACGATGATCTTAATCAGGATTTCCATCGCATTGCAGCCGTCGATTTTTGCTGCTTCATCCAGCTCTGTGGGGATGCTTCGAAGAAACTGAATGAGTAGAAAAACAAAGTAGGTTTCGCTAGCAAACAGCGCTGGCAATACGATGGGCAAGTACCATGGACTATCTACCCAGCCAAGTTCCGAATACATCACGAACTGCGGAACGTTCAGCACGACTTGAGGTAAAAAGAGAGTACTCATCAGGAGTGCGAACATCAAGCTGCGACCTTTGAACTTAAAGCGTCCAAACCCATAGGCGGTTATGGTGGAAGAGATCAATGTAAAGATCACCTTTGGAATGACGATTTTATAGGTGTTGACCAAAGCCGACCAGATGTTGATATCGCCGCCATAATTCTGCAGGGCTGCTTTGTAGCCATTGAGCGTGGGGTTCTTTGGCCAGATATGTGCGCCAGAAAAAATCTCGTTGTTGTTTTTGAACGTGCTGCCAATCATCCAAAGCAGGGGATAGATCATCAGGATACCTACCGCGAGCAATATGAAATAGCGCCAAAAGGTAGATAGCATCCGTTGTGTTTTTCTGGACATACCACGCGTCTTTCGTATCATCTGATTAGATGACATATGCGCACCTCACTTGGTTTCGTCCGAGTAATAGACCCAACGGTTTTGACTCCAGAATGCGATGAGCGTTAGCACCATTACGATGAGAAACATCACCCATGCAAGCGCAGAGGAAGCACCGATTTTATATTCCTTGATGCCCTGATCGTAGATAATCATGCTGATGAGGCGCGTGGAGTTGAGCGGACCGCCCTGGGTAATGATGAAAGGTCCGTTGAACTCCTGAAATGCCTGAACGAGCTGGGTAACGAGGTTGTAGAAAATCACGGGGGTAATCATGGGCACGGTAATGGAAAAGAATTGCCGCGCTTTTCCTGCACCGTCGATGGTCGATGCTTCATAGAGGTCTTCAGGCACGCCTTTTAGCGCAGCTAAGAAGATGACCATTGCCGAGCCGAATTGCCAGATGCGCAGCAGGCAGATGATGAACAGTGCCCAAAACGGATCGCTTAGCCAATTGGGTCCCGATACACCCAGCATAGCAAGTACGGTATTGATCACACCATCATTTCTGAACAGTGCTTTCCAAAGAACCGCGATCGCAACGGAACCGCCAAGGATGGATGGGATGTAGTAGGCTGTACGGAAGAGATTCACACCAGCAATCTTAAAGTTTAAGATGTAGGCAATGAACAACGCAGCGATAAGCTTAAGCGGTACAGTCATCAATGCATACTGAAACGTAACACCGAGCGAACGCAATGTTGATGGGTTCGTAAAGATGTCAACGTAGTTAAACACACCGTATTTGGAGATATTGGTAAACCTGTGCATGTCCGTAAAACTATAGTAGAGGGACGATGCAAATGGATACAGCTTAAAGAACAAAAAGCCGATGATCCATGGTGCAATAAAGAGCCATCCGAGATTGCCGCCTTCAAATCCTCCGCGCCCTCGCGGTGGTGGAAACACCTGTGTGTTTTGCACAGTGCGCGCAACCTTACTGCTATCTCTTGCCATGGATCATGCCCCTTTCTATTACCGTGTCTTCTTTTGCATGAGCCATTCTGCGTAGGCCATCATGAATGGACCAACGCCTTTGCTGTCATCCGAGACTTTTGGCTCGGAAAGATAGTACGCAACAGAGCCGTCACGTTTTTCGCCAGGTCCAAGGCCGGCTACCCAGCAGATGTCTGTGAGATGGGGTTCGCCCTCTTCATTGGTGATAAGTTTTTCGCTGACGGGGCTTTCAAAAGCCTTGATGCCAGCTGATGCGTAGCGTTCATGGCTAAGAGCACCGATTCGTGCGCCCTTTAGCAGCGCATAGGCAATCATCGCAGACCCCGAGGTCTCTAGATAGTTGTCCTGATTCTCAGCATGGTCGATCACCTGATAAAACAATCCGGTATCTTTATCCTGATAGGCGAGAATGCCTCGAATAGCTTCTTTGAAGAGTGCTTCCAGAGCTTTATAATGCTCAAAAAGCTGCTCGTTCATCAGTCCAATACAATCCACGAGCGCCATTAAATACCAACCCATGGAGCGAAGCCAGAAGTTTGGCGAGCAACCGCTCTCCTTATCCGCCCAAGGCTGAACCCTCGCTTCATCGTATGCGTGATAGGAAAGAGCTTTTTCTTCGCAATACATCACGAGGCGAACATTCTCAAATTGCGCTACGATGTCACTGACCTTAGCCATTCCACCAAACTTCATTTCATATTCCATATAAAAAGGCTGTGCCATATAAAGACCATCAAGCCAGATTTGCTCTGGGTAGAGGGTCTTGTGCCAGAAGTTGCCGCTTATCTTGCAGCGAGGATGCTCATTGAGACGCTTCATATGAAATTCTATCGCGGTCTTGTAGCGTTCATCGCCGGTTTGCTCGTAGCCAAAGAACAGCGCTTTACCTGCGTTGATGCTGTCGATATTATATTGACGCATTTCATAGTTGGGAATGTCACCGTTTGGCGAGACATAGGTTTGGAGATAATTGAGGACAAAATCGCGATACACCGCTTCGCCTGTTGTGTTATACAGGTCAATGCAGCCAATGAGGATACAGCCATCTTCATAATTCCAGTAGGTTTTGTAAGGCTTGTAATTCTCCAGAAAATTCTGTACATACGTTGAAGTGCTCATTTTTTCCTCCTAAGATAAATATATACTGAAGGACAGGCCGCCAGTGATATATGGAGACCTGTTCTTAAGTGACGTTAGTGCATTACTTGGCAGCGGCGAGTACCTTTTCAATGCCCTCAACGAGCATATCTGCGGCTTCCACGGCGGTCATTGTGCCATAGCTAAGATTGTTCATGGCTTGGGCATATAAGCCCGATTCGGTTGCTTTCAGTTCGTTTGACTCAAAGAGCGGGTCCAGTGAGAACTTTACCCAGTCCAGCACCTTTGTGTTGGCTTCTAATACTTTGGGATCAAGCAAGTCCTTCTCCTCGCAAATCTCTTTGGCTGTTTTGCTGAGCGGAATGCCGCGTTCGGAGCCCATGATCTTTGCGCCCTCAGGCGAGTTGAGCAGGAAATTCACTAGCTTTCCCGCTGCGGTCTTATCCTTTGCCGTTTCGGAAATGGCAAAGCACATGGAAACCTTTGCAAAGCCGCCTTGGTAAGCGCCAAAATCCTTGAAGAAATCACCAACGACTAGTTCCTGACCTTCTTCGAGCGCTTTTTCAAACTTCGAGGCAGAAGAATCCCATTCGAAGATGCCTGCATAGTGCCCGTTTGTCCAGTTTGTGTTCTTATCCAAGCTGTCTGCGCCGTCCCCTGTGAGCTTTTGCATGGAGGGGGTGACGTGGGCATTTTCCAGTTCCATAATGAAATTCAGACCCTCTGCGACTTCTTCCTTGCTGTACATGAGCTGATTGTTTTCAACCCAGTTCTTGCCGTAAACACTCTCAAGATAGTATACCATGAGAATCATACGATCGTATGTACCAAGTGCAAGCGGGTAGAAATCTTCTCCAAGTTTTTCCTTGAAAGTTTGCCCTGCACTGATCAACTCAGCATAGGATGTAGGAACATCAATGCCCGCCTTTTCAAAGGTGGTCTTGTTCCAGTAAAAGATACGACCTGTCATAGAGATTGGAAGAGCCTGCAGTTTGCCGGCGACGGTACAAGCATCCAGTCCGGCTTGCTCAAACTGCGTTAAATCAATCACATCGCTGAGCGTTTTCAGGTCTACGAATTTACTGCCGTCGGCACTGAATGCGGTAATCCAATTCCAGTTGATCTGATTGACATCGGGTGCGGATTTGGATGCAAACCGTTGTCCCATTTTATCTTCCCAGCCAGACCATGCTGAGTATTCGTTGTTCACTTTGATATCTGGATTTTTCTCCATAAAGACAGAGACTGCCTTTTGGGTGACTTCGTGGCGTGTGTCGCCGCCCCACCATGAGAACGACAAACTGCCGCTGCTGTCAGTTGAGTTGGCGCAAGCAGTCATTGAGACCGCAAGCGTACAGATTAATAGGATTGTAAGAATCCTCTTCACCGAAATTACCTCCCATATTTGCCAAACCGCTCGGGTTTGTGAACTCACATCTTCTCGTGCCAACAATCGACATGAATTTCTGATCGCAGATTCATGTAAGCCCTAACAAATATTCATGGTCATTATAGTCTAATGGGGACTCGATGTCAACGACTGCGGCAAATCAAACGAATGATACGATCCTTTTAATACAAGGGATTGAAAGCTATTTCTGATAAGGTGAAAACGACCGGAATCCTCCTTTCAAAAGACTATAGTGCTTTCATGATTCCTGCGTACCGAAGAGCCGATGACTCTTTATCCTATCGAATCATTTGATTACGCCCTCGCTTGTGTCATTAAACTAAAAATCAGCACATGAACGCTTCATTAGGGCATGCGCAGATCAAGTTTTTACACAATTCATAAATCAAATACTCGGAAATGGAAGGTAATCGAGAAAGTACAGCCAAAAGCTTGGTAAACCATTACTTTATTTACAGTCACTTCACAAATAATTGATGCTTTTTAAAAAGATTTATGATATAATCGTTAATCATGCAACAAGGTTGCTACAATAAGGAGGGCTTTTCCTTGGATGACCCCATAGGCAGTCAATTTATTATTCAACTACTGCTCATTCTCATTAACGCTTTCTTTGCCGCCACGGAGACGGCGGTGGTCTCAATGAATGAAAATCGAATACGTAGACAGGCCGATGACGGCGACAAAACAGCAGCGCAATTGCTCAAGATGGTGGAGAATCCAACGAATTTCTTATCCACTATTCAAGTATGTATCACATTGAGCGGTTTTCTTGCGAGTGCTTTTGCCGCCGATAGTTTTGCCACCATATTGTCAACAGCTCTATGGAACGCGGGCGTTACGATCTTTTCCGTATCAGCACTTAACACCATCTGCGTGATTTTCATTACGCTGATTTTAAGTTATTTTATGATCGTTTTAGGCGAGCTTGTCCCCAAGCGTATTGCACTTCAGGATCCTGAAAAATTCGCACGTTTTGCATGCAAAACAATCGATGTTGTTTCCAAGGCTTTCAAACCCCTTGTTTGGCTACTGACGGTCAGCACCAATGGCGTTTTAAGGTTGTTCCACATCAATCCCAATTCTACTGCCGATGAGGTAACAGAAGAGGAAATCCGCATGTTGGTTGACCTTGGAAGTGAAAATGGCACCATTGAGCAAGATGAGCGCACAATGATTGAAAACATATTTGAGTTTAACAACACAACCGCTGCTGATGTGATGGTGCACCGCATGGATGTGGTCGCCCTGCACGTGGATGACAACTTCGACGAAATCCTCAAAGAGATTAGAGAGAGCGGATTGAGTCGCTTTCCTGTCTATGATACGGATATTGATGATATCGTTGGTATTCTCAACACCCGTGATTTTTTACTCAACTCACAAAATAAAAATAGAAAAACGATGAGGCAGTTGCTTCGCAGTGCCTATCTCGTACCCGAAACCGTACCCGCTGACATTCTCTTTAGCAACATGCAAAAGCAAAAGATTCATTTGGCAGTTGTTGTAGATGAATATGGCGGTATGAGCGGCATTGTCACGATGGAAGATTTGCTGGAAGAAATCGTCGGCAATATCTATGACGAGTTTGATCCTAACGAGGATAGCGAGATTGAATGCTTGGGCGAAAATATCTGGCGCGTGAACGGTACTGTTGACTTGGAAACACTCGTTGATGAACTGGATTTGGATTTGCCGCTTGATGAGGAATACGACACACTCGGCGGTATGGTCTTTAGCACGTTCTCAAGCATTCCGGAGGATGGCAGTACGCCCTCTGTCCAGATGAATGGTCTTGATATTCAAGTGGAGAGCATCTGTGATCACCGCATCGAGAAAGCCATTATTAAGAAGCTTGCTCCAAAGGAAGACAAGCAATCAGCTTCAAACTCCAAGTCTGAGAAGGCATCCAAGTCTGATAACAGCGGTAAAAGCCAAGGTGAGGCTTGACTATGAAACTGACTCATTTGTTCTGGGATTTTGATGGCACTTTATACGATAGCTATCCAATGATGCGGGACGCGATGGTAAGCGCGCTTGCGCAGCTGCATATCGCCACCGATGATTCACCTGATGAAGTGCTAAAACTGCTTAAGGTATCGGTATATCACGCAGCGTGCCATTATGCATCCGTTTCTGATATAACAGCGGACGCGATTGTGCAGACCTTTCAAACCTATCATCAGGCAGTGAATGAGTTCACTCCTTATGACGGGCTGGCTGGCTGCCTTGGTGCATTGCATCAAGCGGGGATTCATCATTATCTGTACACCCATAGAGGCAAGCGCGCTATTGATCAGCTGAAGAAGGATGGCTTATATCATTACTTTTCGGATGCTGTGACAAAGGAAGATGGTTTCCCTGATAAGCCATCGCCTGATGCATTGCTCTGCCTTATGAAACGTAACCGGATAGAGCCCAATGATGCCGCTATGATTGGAGATCGAGGGATTGATATCAGCTCGGGGCATCATGCGGGTATGCGAGGAATTCTCTTTGATCCGGGCGGATATTATCAAGGCATTAACGCCGAAATGAGCGTTTGTTCGATGGATGAGCTTTGCAAGAAAATCCTTTCCATGTAAATCATAAAGGGGCTGTTGCAAAACAGCTGTTATCTTACAGAATAGTAGTAAATACACACAAAAATCCACCTGCGAATCAAGTAATTCGCA
>LFRM01233458.1_pt2 | contig 13841 bp, 13 predicted proteins | sample 618341 | NCBI WGS metagenome assembly LFRM01 (sample SAMN03654438, study PRJNA283298) | anaerobic digester metagenome | isolation source: pool of bioreactors CSTR01a, CSTR02a, and CSTR03a thermophilic anaerobic... | place: Denmark: Kgs. Lyngby | collected 2014-05-21 | reverse complement strand
CATATAGGGAAGCAGCATTTTTCGATTTTGATATTTTTAATCTCATAATAGCAATCACCTCTTAATTACTGTAATAGCACAGTACGACAAGGTACGCAATAAGAAAAAGTGAAATTTGACAAAAAATAACTCCATGACTGGCTTTGCGATGTTTTGCCTCTATGCAACTCTCAAACTTACGTCTTGCACGGCTAGGAAACCAAAGTGCGATGAATGTATAATTCGAGATTACTGCAAGTATATTAAATAAAGTGTACTTAGTGCACTTTATTTTATTAAATATAAAAAAAATCACACGATATATAGATATGCTACTATAAAATGCTTGCTTAAATAAATATAATGGTAGGTAAGTATAATGCTAATTTGGAGGTAGGTAATGAAACAGCAAAAATATCCATGCGTGGAGATCAATTTAAATCATTTGAAGCACAATGCACAAGAAATCAACAGAAGGTGTGAAGAAGTAGGGATAGATTTGGTAGGCGTCATAAAAGGTGCCACAGGTTTACCTTTAGTAGCTAAACAATATATCGACGGTGGTGCTAAAATGATAGCATCTTCTAGATTAGAGCAGATAGAAGATTGCATAAACTCTGGACTTAAGACGAAATATTTGTGTCTAAGGGTTCCTATGCTAAGCGAAGTTAGTGAAGTCGTAAGACTTGCTGATTACAGCTTAAATAGTGAATTAAAAGTTCTAAAGGCATTAAATGAAGCTGCTAAGAAGCAAGGTAAGAAACACAATGTAATAATAATGGCAGACTTAGGTGATCTAAGAGAAGGCTTCTGGGATAAAGATGAAATGATTGATGTGGCACTTTTAGTTGAAAACGAAATGGAAAACCTGATTTTATCCGGCGTTGGTACTAATCTTGGATGCTACGGTTCTATAGTTCCAACTCCAGACAAGCTAGAAGAACTAATTGCAATAGCGGAAAAAATAGAATCTAAAATTGGGAGAGAATTGGAATACATATCAGGTGGCGCAACAACGAGCCTTATGAGACTTTGGGATGGAGACATGCCAGAGAGAATAAATATGCTCAGAGTAGGTGAGGGAGTAATCTTAGGTAGAGATTTAGACAGATACTTTGATTATGATCTGTCTTCGTTACACCAAGATGTAATGACACTTAAAGCAGAGATAATAGAAGTTAAGGATAAACCGTCGCACCCTATTGGAGAGATGGGGATAGATGCCTTTGGTCATCTGCCTACTTATCCAGATAGGGGAATAAGAAGAAGAGCACTTCTTGGCCTTGGCAAAGTAGATTATGCTGATACTTCCTATCTGGAACCTTTAGAAGAAAATATAGAAATATTAGGAGCGTCCAGCGACCATACTATATTAGATATCGAAGATAACGTTAACAACCTTAGCGTAGGAGATGTTCTTAAATTCAAAGTTGGATATTCAGTTATGGTATACGTTACTAATTGTAGAAATGTTAAAATGTATTATATAGATTAAAAAAAATGTTGCTCACTTCATTATTGAAGTGAGCAGTTGTTTTTTTAAGAAGTAATATTAAATTCATATTCTTTTAACATTGTTCTTACGTCTTTAATCGAAAGACCTCTGTTATTAGAAGTTTCAATCACATCATCCCTAGGGTTAGAACCGGCTTCAGCATAAAGTTGGTTTACACCTGCAAGAAGGCTTCCTTCAACCGTTTCATGGGCGTTCATGCAGCGAGTAGGTGAAGAGGCTAACCTAGTAACCGCAGCTATTTTAATAAGCTGAAGCTTTGATATTTGGCCAAGCTTTTCTAGCTTAGTACCAGGCACAGCGATTCTTCTCATGACTGCCATGGCTTTAACTTTTAAATCTCGTGCAAAAAGTATTTCTTCTGCTAGCTCATCTAAAGTGTGCTCAGGCCCGATAGGCTCTAAGCAATAATAAAGTTCTAGACCTGACTTTTGTATAGCTTCTATTGTGTCAATTCTTTGGCTTACAGGTATTTCGGTATCTATACCTTCTCTTAATCTTTTAATATGATAAGATCCCGTGTAGCCTGCGTCCTTTAAATTAAGAGCTGTCTCATATGACATATCACCGCTGTTTGCAACTAATCTTTTGCCTTTAGGCATAGCTTCTGATACGGTGTTTGCTATATTCAGCAGATTTTTCAAAGGATAAGAAGCAGTTGTCATTATGAAAAGGTCATCGATACCTTCTTCAAAAGATAGGCGAGCTTTTTCAACTACTAATTCTGTGTCAAATTCAAATTCATTGTCTAACAAATAGTTGTTTTCTGCTAAGGCGCAGAATTTACAGTTTCCTGAACAAGGAGAAGCATTTATACCTATCTGAGAAAAGATATATGCTTGATTGTTAAATTCTTCTCTTGTTTTATTGTTAGATTCTCTAATTAATTCATAAAAATCTTTACTTCCATTTTCAATTTCTAATAGTTCGATTATTTCTTTTCTGTTCATTTAGTCCTCCAGGGGTTATATAAATTCAAAGTAAGGGAAAGAGCCCTTAGCAATATGAGTATCTAGTTTTCTGCATCTGTTACCTGAAAACCTAACTTTTCCCATAGAAGATGTCATAGCATCGTGATAAGGGAGGTCTTCTTCTAATTCGAGTTTTTTCCATTCAATCAAATCACTACCAGCCAGTGCAAAAGAAAGTTTAGGGCATAGATAAACTAAACAGTTTTTATCCAGCTTCTCATCTATTTCTTTAAGAAGAGGAACTGTAGACCAGTCTAATACCTGTTTCATGTACTTAGGCCCGAGCAGACTTAATCCTACAGATGAGTCTGTATAAAAGATTACTTCGCAGCCAACTTTGCGAGCTTCGATGAAATACTTAATGAGGTCTTCATTGAATTTTCCGAAAATTTCTTCGATAAGTTCACCTTTTTTTCTAAAAGACATAACAAATCTTGTCAAGTCCATAAAACCATTTATTATAGAAAAGGGTCCTGTTATCTCGATTGCAGGGTTATAACCTTTAGATTTTAATATGGTGACTGCCTTTAAAGTTTCAGCCATACGGCCTTTAGAAAAATCCATTTCAGTTAGATCTAAAAGCTCTTCGACGTTCTTAATGGTATCGGTGTTTTTTCTTGGACCTAAATTTGATTCATCGAATTTTATATCTGCACCTTTAGCTTCAGCTGTAAGCGAAGGGTCTAAAGGTAAAACAGAGAAGTAATTACCGTTTTTTTTCTGTAAAGCTATAGATATGTCAGCTAGGTCCTCAGCATTTAAATATAATTCTGGTAAATGTAAACCATTTTCTTCTGCAAATTCAGGAGTTATCCCGACAAAATTATTAGAATCACATTTATAGTCAACTAATTTAGTCATATTTTATTTCCTCCTTTAGGGTTAATGTTTACTAGGCGGTATTCCTTTGGTGTTACGCCGCGCTGTTTTTTAAATACCTTTGTAAAATAGCTTTGGTCATCAAAGCCAATTTCCAAGGCGATATCAATTATACTAAGCGTACTTTCAGTTAGTAAGTGACATGCATAATCTATTCTTACTTGATTGATATACCCTATAAAAGAAATTCCCATTTCATTTTTAAATAAAGATGAAAAGTATGAAGGGTTAACGTGCAAGTTCTCTTCGATATCGTTTAATGTGATTCTGTTTGTATAATTGCTGTTCACATATTTAATCGCGCTTGCAATTATTTTAGATTTGCCACTGTAAACAGAAGTAAGCAGATTTGAAGATATTTTAACTAACAGATTATTTGAAACATTTTTAAGTTGATCATAGCTTTCCACATCGCTTAATCTAAATACTATCTCAAGTTCTGAGTCGATTATTTCATTGATGCCAGAATATTTTTCAGTAGCAACTCTTATGATTATTGCAAAAAGCCATAAAACTTTTGCTTTAATAGATTGCAAATCTCCACGTTCAATAATAAATATCTTATCGTAGTATTCAGCAAACTGTTTTAACGCATCATCTGTTTGACCGCTTATAACCGTTTGTACAAGCACATTTTCAAGGTCTGGAATGGATTCTAAGTCGCTGCTCTTTTGCATATTCCTTATCTTATTTCCAATAGACTTCTCATCCTTACTTGTTTCTCTAATAGCCTCGTAATCCGAGTTAATGGTTATTGAAGCTGTAATTGAGTTATATAGAAGAAGAGCTAGCTTAGATATATGATTAGGCTCAAACAAAGGCATAGTATTTGAAAACATTATGGAAACGTTTTCTTCAGCCGGCGTAAGGTCATTAATAGATACAAATTTACTTATAGTGCTATTTCTAATCTCTCTCATAACGATAGGACCTGCGATTACATATCCTAAAATTTCGCTATTTACAATTATGGCTATAGCGATGTTAGTTAATCCAGACCGGCATAAAAATATATAAGGCTCACCTAAACTAGAGGCAAACTTACATGCTGACTTTAATCCTTTTCTGCATGAGCTCTCAGAATCAGAATAAGAATTAAATAAATTGCAAATTTTCTTGTTTTCGTTATTTTCCCAAGATATTTCCAATGAATCATCAAAAAAGGTTACAGGTATACCTGTAATATCTGAAAAAGCCTCTATTGATTTTCTCAAATAGGTTAGTAGATTGTTTTCGCCTGGACTACCTCTATTGGGTAAAATATAATTATCCAAAAATATTCCTCCTTTTATATTCTATATATATTCATATATAATATAAATATATTCACTTGCTTTAAATGTTGTTATATATAATAATACAATAAAGAGAGCAAGATAACAAGTATAATTTATATGTATTTTTAAAGTTAGCAAAACACCTTGAAGTTCCTTATATATAATGAAAGGATTGGCAATGACTAAGATTCTATTTGAAAACGAACAATTGTTAAGCGATAGTGAAATAAATGAAGCACTGAATTCTCCCAATAAATTCAAGGGGTTAAAGGCTCAAGAGAAACTTGAAGTTTTAGTAGAGGATGTTATTAGAAATGCGAACGTCAATAAAGCTAATTATGACTTATGGAATGAGGAAGCGGAAAAAGTAAGTATTAGCGACGACTTTAAGATCAAGCAGATAATCAAAGTATTGGCAAGTGAACCTGATACCGAAAAGATGGAAACGCTTATAAATATTGGGATTATGCAATTCTGTTTACCTAAAGTTTTTACCAAAATAAACAAAAATATAACTAGCTACTTAAAGTTGTACTGCAAAAATGTCGATAAGATAGTTGGTACGGCTCTTGATAAATTCGTATTGTTNNAAAGAGATTTTCATAAAGTCAATTAAGCTTTTTGAGGACTTTACAATTATAAATGAAAAACCAGGACTTAAAAAATTCATGTTAGCAAACGGTATGGATCAATATGAATATATGTTTGAAATGTCTGGAAATTTCGTAAGAGCGTATGAATTTCCTAAATATAGATACCTATCTAAGAAGTATTTGTTGGATGAAATCAGAGTCCAGAAGGAGCCTATATTTCCTGAAGACCTAGACGTATCAAGGGATGACCTTATGGAAAGTGGGCTTGCAGACAGGGAATCGGTAGACGAACTTATGATGATGCTAGCTGAGCATCTTATAAACAAACCCTTTAAAAACAACAGAGAAGAGCTTTTTGAAATTGCTAGAAAGATGAATAAAAATAAGCTTTTTAAGCACTTTAGGAGAGTAAACTGGATCAGATAAGGCAAGTGATAAAGATTTTACTATTATATCTTGAATATAACATATAAAAGAAGGACAAGTTTAGTTAAGATATAGGTAATATATAAGTGAAAATATGTTTTAATTTAATTTAATTTAATTTGGAGGTTATGAGATGAGTAAAGAAAAAGTGTTGGAAACTGCAAAAACGGCGATTATTGAAGCTGATGAAGATATGGCTATGGAAGCCCTTCATGCTGCTGAAGCAGAAGGTGTTGAACTTTTTGAACTATTAAGCGATGGATACAGCGCTGGAATGAAAGTACTAGGAGATCAATTTGGAATGGGTGAGATATTCCTACCTGAATTAATCTTTGCTACAGAAGTTATGAAAATGGCAACTGCAGAAATTGAAAGTAGACTTGATATGTCAGAAATCAAAGCTAAAGGTACACTTGTTATTGGTACTGTTGAAGGCGACGTACATGACATTGGTAAAGGAATAGTGGCATCTTTGGTTAAAACAAATGGTGTTGATGTTATCGACCTAGGCAGAGAAGTACCTGCACAGAACTTCATAGATGCTGTAAAAGAACATAAAGCTGAATTCTTGGGAAGTAGCGCGCTACTTACTACTACAATGACTGTTCAAAAAGAAATCGAGCAGCTATTAGAGGACGAAGGAATGAAAGATAGTGTTCAAACCATGATAGGTGGAGCGCCAGTAACACAGCGTTGGGCTGACAGAATCGGAGCTGATAAGTATTGTGAAGATGCTTCAGACACGGTTAATTTTATAATGGACTGGATAGAAAAGTTATAAGAGGAGGATATTATGAGTAAATTCATTCATGAAACAGACATAAAAGGGTATCATATTTTGGCAAATGAAGATTTGGATAAAATTCATGAGTCTACTCTTGTACTGATGGAAGAATATGGAGTACAAATGCACGGTAAAAAAGCTTTAGAGGTTTTAGAAGGTGCAGGTTGCCAAGTTGATTGGGAAATCGAAAGAGTTAGATTTCCTAGAAATTTAGTAAACGATGCAATCGAGTCAACTCCTCCAGAAGTTACACTATGCGGTAGAGATCCAAAAAACGACTGCCTAGTAGGTGGAAAAAAAGTAGCATACAAAAACTTTGGTACTGGAGTATTTCTAAAAGATCCATACACAGGAGAAATTAGAGAAACTACTAAACAAGACTTAGGTGATGTTGCAAGATTTGTAGATTCAATGGATGCTGCTGACGTATTCTCTATAGCTGTTACTGCTGGAGATGTAAATCAAAAAGTAAGAGCACTACATGAAGCAGAAGTTGTATTTAATAATTTAACAAAAAACTTTGCCCATGACTTAGAAGGTATAAAAAATACTAAACGTTTTATAGATATGGCAGCAATAATTCAAGGCGGATACGACAAACTGAGAGAAAGACCTATTATAACGATGGGCGCTTGTCCTAACAGTCCTCTAGAAATTAATGAAAATGAAACAGACATCATTATGTTATCAGCTGAGTACGGTCTTCCTATTGATATATTATCCATGGGATTATGTGGAGGAACAACCCCTGCAACTTTAGCAGGAACTCTAGTAGTAACCAATGCTGAAATTTTAGCTGGAATCGTTCTTGCGCAGATATTAAATAAGGGTAACTCTATACTTTACGGAAGTTCTACTACAATAATGGACATGAAAACTGCCCAATCTCCTGTAGGCGCACCTGAACATGCAATGTTTGGAGCAGCTGTAGGACAACTTGGTCACTATTATGGAATTCCAACTAACGTAGGCGGAACATAGGGCGACAGTAAGTGTTTTGATGAACAACTAGGCCATGAAAAAACCATGACTAACTTATTACCAGCATTGACAGGGTCAAATGTAATTTACGGTATGGGAATGTTAGAAATGGGTATGACAATGAGTTATGAGCAACTGTTAATTGACCAGGAAATAGTCCACATGTCAAATAGGATTTTGCAAGGGATTCCTGTAGATAAAGATACAATCGCTCTAGAAGTAATTAAAGCAGTAGGACCTGCTGGTAACTACTTAGCTCAAAGACATACACTTAAATACATGAGACAAGAACTTTCAACTACGAATTTAATCGATCGTACAATGAGAGAAAGCTGGGAAAAACGTGGTTCTAAAGACATGTTTGAAGTAGCAAGAGGAAAAGCAATAGAAATTTTAGAAAATTACGAAGCCACTCCATTACCAGATGATGTTAAAAAGAAAATAAGAGACATCGTTCAAGAAGGTGAAGACGAAGCTAACGAAATGGAAAAAGCAAAAAAGAAAAAAATCTATTAATATATTAAAAGAAAGGTTGGGTTTTATGGAAAAGAAATACTTTACACGTATGGGCGATGGTTCCATGGTCTACATGACCGAGGAAGAAATCAAAGCCGATATTCAGTTGGGTATGGAAGACGCAATTTTGCGAGGCAAGGTTGATCCATTAACTGAAGAGGAAACTCAGAAGTTATACGACATAGTAACCATGTCTGGAATCATCGTTGGTGTTGAACCAGGCATGCAAGTTGTATCTTCTAATGACTCTGGATCAGATAAGATTAGCACAAAATGCGGCATACCCGTAACAAGAGACGTAAATGCGATGATACACGAAAGAGTGTTAGGCGCAGATTCTGTTGACATTGGTAACAGCGACTACAACTACAAGACTGTTAAGGGAATTGCAAAGAGAGAGGCAACTATATTAAAGCAGGCACTCAGAAATACAACAATGCCACTTTTTTATGGAGCAATGCCAAATCTAGGCTTTTATACAAAGCCAGACGGTCCTGTTGAAAACTGGGCGGTTTTACTTCCTGAAGGAAGAATAAAAGAGGCTTTACAAGCTCAAGAAGATGCGGTAGTGCATGCAGTAAATGATATCACTTATGTAGCTAAGCAGATGGCAGATGTCGGAGCAGATGGTTTCCAACTCGATACATCTGGTGCAGCAGGAGATGCGGATTTCTTAGCGGCACTTCTGGCTTGTGAAAAAATCACAAAAAACAATCCTGAACTAAAAGTTGAGATTGGTGCTGCAGGAGAATTCGTTTTAGGAATGCATGGCAAGCTAAAATATGATGATCAAATAATAGCAGGACTTTATCCTCATAAGCAGGTTAAATTAGTCGAAAAAGCGGGAGCTAGCATATTTGGAGCAGTAGTAAATACTAACTGTAACATGTCCTTCCCTTGGAATATTGCAAGAGTTATTACGTTCATTAAAGCTTGCACAGACGTAGCACAAATACCTGTTCATGCAAATGCAGGCATGGGAGTTAACGGAATTCCAATGTGCGAGAATCTACCTTCCGATGTCAGCTCAAGAGCAGATAAAGCGCTTATTGAAATCGGTAAAGTAGACGGGTTGTAGATAGGGGTAGGCGATCCTTTAGGAGCTGAAGCAACACATGCTGTTGCAGCTTGTATGGGTGGTGCGAGAACAGCTGGAGACATGGTAATGCGTCTGCAGTTAGACAAAAAAATGAAAATCAATGAGGCTAAGGCATACGTAGCGGAGAAGCTAGGTGTAACTTTAGAAGAACTCGTTGATGTAGTGACTATGTCAGAATTAAGAGAAGACCTTGGTATTGGTTTAGCACATGTAGAGCCATGTGCAGAAGCTAATATGGGGATGGAAGCTAAGTTCAAAATAGCAGAAATTCTTGACATAAAAATTAACTCTGTTGAAAAATTTAAGAAAAGAGCTGGAATAAAATAAGCTTGCTAACACTGTAGCTCTGCAAGGAGTAGGGCTACAGTTTTAGATATTAAATTCTTATCAGATTTAAAGTTATTTCCCTGGAATATTATTCGTAATAATATTGGAACAGTACCGTAACATTAAAGAAATTATAATAATCACACAAATAGAATTCGAGTAATAAATGGAATTACAACTCTGTTTTTAGTTAATTAAGGAGGTACACAAATGGGTAGAAGAATACCTATGTGGCAAATTTTATTAGTTATTGCATTTATGGTAGTGTCACTTATGTACACTATAGTAGTAGTAGAAGGCTATATGCATACTGCACTTGTTTTTTCAGGAGCCTTTGCAGCAGTTATCGCAATCATAAATGGTTACAAATGGTCTTATATTGAAAAAGGAATACTTAAAAACATTGATAGCTCAATGCAAGCACTTATTATTTTATTAACTGTAGGTATGTTAATAGGTACATGGATTGCGGGCGGAGTTATTCAAGCAATGATTTATTACGGACTTATGATATTAAGTCCAAACATCTTTTTACCAGCAGTTTGCATAATCTGCTCTGTAGTATCACTAGCTACAGGATCAGCTTGGACAACAGCAGGAACAGTAGGTATCGCATTTATCGGTATCGGATCTGCACTTCAAATTCCTGATGCTATGACAGCTGGAGCTATCGTATCTGGTGCATACTTTGGTGACAAAATGTCTCCACTATCAGACTCTACTAACTTAGCTGCAGCTATGGGTGGTGCTAATCTGTTTGATCACGTTAGACACATGATATGGACAGTTGCTCCTTCATTTGTTATCGCTGTAGTTCTATACTTTATTATTGGAATGAAGTTTAAGGGCGGCGATGCAAGCATGGAATCAGTAGAGCAGTTACAGACAGTTTTAAATGATAGCTTCTACATTTCACCTATACTTTTGCTTGCTCCATTAGCAGTAATATTCTTGGTCGTTTTCAAAATACCTGCTATCCCAGGACTTTATGCGGGAGTGTGGATTGGTGCAATATTTGCTATGATCTTCCAAGGAGATAACTTTGGTAATCTACTTGGAATAAACATGTATGAAGGATACTTTGCTAGCACAGGCGACGCATTCGTAGATGATCTTCTTACAAGAGGTGGTTTATCTCAGATGTTCTACTCTGCTGTATTAGTGCTTTGCGCTATGGTTGTAGCAGGGGTATTAGAAGGAACTGACATGCTTAAAATCATAAGTGAAAAACTCTTAAAAATAAGCAAATCCACAGGTTCGCTAGTACTTATCACATTAGTTACTTGCATATCATGTAACATCTTATGTGCTGACCAGTACGTAGCTATAGTACTTCCTGGAAGAATGTACAAAGAAGCGTTTGAAGACAGAAGACTTAAGAATAAGAATTTATCAAGATGTTTAGAAGATGGAGGCACAATAACTTCTGCTCTAGTTCCTTGGAGTACTTGTGGAGCTTACATGTCAACTACTCTAGGAGTTGCGACTGTAGCATATCTTCCTTATGCATTCTTAAATCTGATTAATCCATTTGTATCATTGTTCTACGGATTTACAGGAATTTCAATGGAAAAAATGACAGAAGAAGAGTATCAAGAAGTTCTTCATAAGAGAGAAAAAGACAGAGAAGAAATGATCGCAGAACAATAAAGTTATACATGTAGTAGCGAATAATATTATTTGTGAAAAATGTAGAAAAACATATCGTTTAATGATACTATATAAGATGACGTTGAACAAACTCAATTATATATTCAGATGATATGGAGGTTCGTTTTGGATAAAGAAAGATTATATGAAAAAGCTAGAGAAACTATAATTGATGCAGACGAAACTAAAGCTATTAATATAATTTTTGAAGCACAAAAGGATGGTGAAATCGATTTACTCGATTTGTTATTATATGGTTTTGGTGATGGTAACGAAGAAATTGGACACTTATTCGATTTAGGTTCGTTGTCATTGCCAGAGCTTATATATGCGGCAGAAGTTATGAGAAATGTTACAGACACAATATTAAATCTTTTGCACGACGATAAGGAAGCTAGAAAGATTTTGCACAAAGGTAAGATTCTGTTAGCTACGGTAGAAGGGGATGTACATGATATTGGAAAAGGTATAGTGGCATCTACCCTAAAATCTGCAGGTTACGAGGTTATAGATTTGGGATGTGAAGTCCCAGCTGAAGTGATAGTGGAAAAAGCTATAGAAAATGATGTGGATATAATAGGCACAAGCGCATTGCTCACTTCGACAATGTTAGAACAGAAAAAGTTAATAAAAATTTTACAGGAAAATGATATGTCAGACAAGTTTATAACGATGGTAGGTGGAGCTCCATGCACTAAACGTTGGGCTAAAAGAATAGGCGCTGACGGCTATAGCGAAGACGCTGTTGAAGCTGTGCGTGTAGCTAATGAACTTATCAAGCTTAAAAAAAACAAATCTGAAGAATAAACTTATTGCTAATTGGATTTTGTAAGATTTGGTTATAAAACAAATGATTGTAATTGGAGGGAAATAATGGGAAAAGAATTAATATTTAAAACATTGAGGCACGAGGAGACTAAAGATATACCTTGGGTACCTTTTGCTGGAGTACATGCAGGAAAACTTAAGGGATATACGGCAGAAGAAGTGCTTATGGATGAAGACATACTAGTAGAATCAATACTAGAAGTTAATAAACTCTATACTCCTGATGGATTACCAATAATTTTTGATTTGCAAGTTGAAGCAGAAATAATGGGATGCGAATTAATGTGGGCTAAAAACAATCCACCTTCAGTAAAAACCCATCCATTAGCTGGTGAAAAGAAAATACCTTGTTTATGCGAAATACCAACTGAAGAATCAGGTAGAATACCTATGATACTATCTGCCATGAGAAGAATAAAAGCTGAAATAGGTGATGAAGTAGCATTATACGGACTAATCTGTGGACCATTTACACTAGCTTCTCATTTAAGAGGAAGTGACATATTTATGGACATGGTAAAAGACCCTAAATATGTAAAAGATTTAGTAGATTATTGTGCTCAGATTTCAATAGCAATGAGCAAGATGTATATAGAAGCAGGAATGGATGTAATAGCAGTAGTAGATCCTCTTGTATCGCAGATATCACCAAAGCATATCGAGAAAATGCTTCGCGATGGCTTCACAGCAGTGTTTGACTACTGTAGGGCGATGGGCGCATTTTCATCATTCTTTGTATGCGGTAACGCAACAAAGCAGATAGAAGAAATGTGCAAAACTAATCCAGATAGCATCTCAATAGATGAAAATGTTAATTTAGCTTTATCAAAGGAAACAACAGATAAATACAACATTACATTAGGTGGAAATATTCCTTTAACTACAACAATGTTATTTGGTAATCAAGAAGATAATATGAAAGCAGTAATAGATCTTATAGATTCAGTTAGCAATACTAACAACTTTATTGTAAGCCCAGGCTGTGATATGCCATACGACACACCTATTGAAAATACTATAGCGTGTGCACAAGCTGTAAAGCATCCTGATGCAACAAGAGAGATGATAAAGAATTATGAGACTGTAATAGACGACTCAGATATAGAAATACCTGATTATGAAAACTTGGATAAAGTTTTAATCGAGTTATTCCTAATCGATCCTGAACAATGTGCAGCATGTACTTATATGGAAGCAATAGTAGTAGACAACTATGATAAAATTAAAGATATAGCTGACTATAATACATATAAATACATATACAGAGACGATATAGCAAGAACTAGGAAGATGGGAATTGAAAACCTGCCATGCATGTGCATCAACGGTGAACAAAGGTTCATATCAATAATACCTTCTAGTGAAGAGTTAATTGAAACTGTAAAGTCATATGTTAAGAAATAAATAGCAATAAATGAAAAGGTGGCAATTAATTTTGCCACCTTAAATAAACTAAAGAGGTACATATTGAAAAATCATTTGATACATATTAGTAAAGAAGAATTACTATCTTCTACAAAAGAAAACTTTATAACCACATGTGGATTTGATTTAGAAAAAACCAAACATATAAGAATGATGGATAGAGCACTTAAAGTTCTTGAAACAGGGCAGCATACTATAGATGTTAATGCCCTTATTTCTGATTATGATGGAGCGGTATATAGAGATAATAAAATCGCGATTGAGGGTTCTGAGTTTACGTGCGATTTTTTTTCACAAATACCTGCTGAAAGTGTGGTGCGTGTTTATACCTATCTTATAACTGCTAACGAATGCTGGTTTGAAAGCGAAGAAGAAATTATGAATTTCCTTTATGCTGATAGTTGGGGAACATCGTTTGTAGATGCAGCTTCTGATATAATAAAAGAGTTTATAGAGGAAGATGCTAGGAATAAATATGCTACTGATCCTAATCTTAAATACAAACTTTCCAAAACCCTTGGCCCAGGATACTATGGAATGCCTGTTATTGCTACAGTAGATATGAAGAATATAATTGATTTTGAAAAATTAGG
>LFRM01406312.1_pt1 | contig 13848 bp, 12 predicted proteins | sample 618341 | NCBI WGS metagenome assembly LFRM01 (sample SAMN03654438, study PRJNA283298) | anaerobic digester metagenome | isolation source: pool of bioreactors CSTR01a, CSTR02a, and CSTR03a thermophilic anaerobic... | place: Denmark: Kgs. Lyngby | collected 2014-05-21 | reverse complement strand
TTTGTTTCAACCTTTGCTGGTTCATCAAACTCAAATCCAGTTGCAATAACTGTGACGATGATAGAATCACCGATGTTTTCGTTGATTGCGATACCGAAGATGATATCAATATCATTTCCAGCTGCAGAACGAATGTAGTCAACTGCTTCACTTGCATCTTGGATTGAGATTGTATCTCCACCTGTGATGTTGACGATTGCATTACGTGCACCGTCAATTTGTGCTTCCAATAATGGTGAAGTGATTGCTTTTTGAGCAGCTTCAATTGATTTGTTTTCGCCTTGAGCCATTCCAATACCAATTAATGCAGATCCTTGACCTGACATAACAGTACGAACGTCTGCGAAGTCAAGGTTGATCATTGCTGGAACAGCAATAAGATCGGTAATTGTTTGAACACCTTGGCGTAATACGTTATCTGCTTCTTTAAATGCTTCAGCCATTGGAATACGACCGATCACTTCAAGAAGTTGATTGTTGCTGACGATAATTAGAGAATCAACATAAGCGCTTAGCTCTTCAAGACCTGCAGCAGCTTTATTAGAACGCTTTGGCCCTTCGAATGCGAATGGCTTCGTAACGATACCAACAACGAGTGCGCCCTCTTCTTGTGCTATTTTAGCAATCAATGGAGAAGCTCCTGTTCCTGTACCACCACCAAGACCTGCAGTAACAAAGACCATATCAGCGCCTTTTACAGCGTCACGAATGTCTTCTTCACTCTCAAGAGCAGCCTTACGACCAATTTCAGGTTCAGCACCCGCTCCAAGACCTTTAGTTACTTCACGACCTAATTCAATTTTATTAACGACAGGTGAAACATTGAGAACTTGTAAATCCGTATTCGCAATATAGAACTCAACACCCTGCATTCCTTCATCAACCATGCGGTTAACAGCGTTACACCCTGCACCACCAACACCAATAACTTTAATTCTAGCAACAGATTGTAAATGTGTACTCATGTTTTATTATCCTCCAGTTTATCGATCGAAAAACATATGTTTTAATTTTTTTGTTAGTGAATCTTCTTCATCCGTTTCACCATCAGATTGTAACACGACTCGTTTGAATTCAGTCTCACTAATACTCGAGAGCGAATCCGTTCGGTAAATCGCGAGATCCTTATAATAGTAGAATGCTCCTACCAATGAAGAAAGACCCCGATCCTTCACACCAAATGTAGTGGAACGATACGCAGTTGTTTCCGCATTCGTATTTGATTCTATTAATTCTTCCAAACCACTCACTTCACTCGCTTCACCTGTAATAACAATTTTAGGATCCCCTAAATTGAATATCGGTGAAATTCGATCCGCAATATCTTCAATGAATGCTTTAATGTCCTCACCCAAGATATCACTCAAGTCTTTTTGACTCAGAGTATGAGACGTTGATTTAGTAGACCAAATAAATATTGGGTCATCAAGAGGCGCAGTATTTAGAAGGTCTAGATTATAATAGATTAATCCGTGTACTACATCCTGTGGAATTTTTAATGTGTTTTCAAGTTTTCTCATAAAAACATCAAAGCCCTTATCCACATAATCGTTAGATAATAAGGATCCCTGATGATAGAGTGAAAATTTTGTAATCTTCTCTGCAAACGTCAATGCGATAATTGGCTTATCAATTGAAGCCTCAAAGAGCGAACTCTCTTTAGCAAACGCTAAATCATCAAGTACAATATCAATGATTCTTAAGCCCGAAGCCTCAACACATCCGACATAAGGGAAAATAATACTTTGTTTCCCATAATAACAGTCAGCTTCGATCGCAATACTTTCACAACGTTCGTTCAAAGGCATTTTTCGAGTTGAACTGCCATTCACAAAATACTTACTGAATAATACGTTAGTTAAGATATAAGATTCTGGCGCTTGAGAATTCAGAAGTTCACGATATGCTCGACGAATATCAAGTTCTGAAACCCTACCCGCAATCGGTACATGTAATTGTTTATTTAATCGTTTCATGTGGATTCCTGGAACCATTAAAATAACACTTTCAATTACAACACCTAAATTACGAGATGCATTCTCCACTGCCTTTTTTATAGCGTCAACGATTATAGATTCACTCATGATGGTATAACCGACAACACCCAAATGCGAGACACGTTCTACTTTTAGAATATTTAATCGACCATTATAGAATTGACCAACAAGTAAACGCACTTCACGATCCGCAATTTCAAGTGCAGCGATAATTTGTTTTTCCATTTGCGAACCTCCTTGTGCTAGTTTAATAATATCATATACAATGCCTTTATTAAAGTGTTTGTGGTGTGAAATCAAACCCTAACATAAATTATAAAATTATTTGTACTTTCACTTGCCTAACTATTTTGGATATGGTATAGTTATCAAGCGTTAAGAAACCACTTTAAGTGTTTCATTAATCGAAAAAATATAAGATAAAAGAAAGGGGGTTACGGTATGCCTAGAGTATGTGCAGTATCTGGCAAGAAAACAATGTCAGGAAACAATCGTTCACATTCACTTCGTGCTACAAAGCGCAAATGGTCTGTAAACTTGCAAAAAGCCACAATCCTTGTGGACGGGAAACCGACTCGTGTCCGTATTTCCGCCCGTGCATTAAAATCATTGAAGGCACAGCAAGCAAGATAATAAAAAAATACGGTAGATATACCGTTTTTTTTATGTCTGAATGCACAACACAGATGCGCGATCTAAAGTAAGAGTTCCCTCATCCCCAACAATTTCATTGGAAGTGAGATATGTATCACCCACATGAATCTTACGATCCACCAGCGGATACTTAAATCTGTCCAAAGTAATCATACCTTCATCAATCACGATAAAGGAACAATATTGATAATCACCCTTCACAATACGATGCACACCCGCGTCGTATTTTTTTATGCGATTAATTGAATCCATTAAGGTAATACGAGAATCCTTGCTCGCGAGAATAATATTCACATACTCATGATCTCGACGATTACCAAGACCCCCAAGAACCAAGATTTCATCATAGTCCTTAGTATAAGTAAGCGCATGTTCAAAATCCGTCATGTCTTTAATGGGATTGAGACGATCCACACGCGTCACTGATTCAATGAGATGAAACTGTTCATCACTCACTGAATCAAAATCACCACATGCAAGAATCATCTCAACCCCATCTCGAGCACAAACAAAGGCACCGTAATCGACACCAATGACACAACCCTCAGGTTTGATATCACTTTCGCCCAGTACGATGGTTACCCTACTCACAACAGCGAAGCTACAGCCTTCTCAATATCATCAGAGAAGACATACGAGCCAGCCACTAAAACATCCGCCCCCTTAGCGCGGCACTGAGCACCCGTTCGATCATTAATACCACCATCAACCGAAATACGATATGCATAATTATTTAACTGACGCATCTCATTCAATTGAGCAATACGATCCAACATCTCAGGAATAAAAGCCTGCCCACCAAATCCAGGTTCAACAGACATTACTAAGACAAGGTCCACAGACTTAAGATAAGGTACAATTGCGGAAACATCCGTACCCGGTCTTAATGTAATCCCAGCACCAATCCCCTTTGACTTAAGATACTTAACAGCAGCCAGTCCCTCTTCAACATTTTCAAAGCACTCAACGTGGAATGTGATTGAATCAGCACCACTTTCAATGAATGCATCAAAGTACTGTTGAGGAGACTGGATCATCAAGTGAACATCCATGTACAAGTCACTCAATTTATCCACTTGCTTCAAGATCCCAGGACCAAAACTAATGTTTGGTACAAAGACCCCGTCCATGACATCGTAGTGTAACCACGCAGCACCCGCGACCTCAACACGTTTGAGTTGAGTTACAATTTGAGAAAATTCTAAAGACAATACTGAAGGCGCAACAATTCGTTCCATTTATGATTCCTCCTTTATTAAATCTAAACAATCTAAGTAGTGTTGATAACGACGATTTGAGACCTCGTTAAGTTCCACCGCTTCCTTTATTCTACAACCTGGTTCCTTAACGTGCAAGCAATCACGATAGCGACACTCACCAAAGAACGGTTTAAAGTCCGGCACATTTCGCGCAAAGTCTCTGCGATCAAAGCTTGAAAAGTCGAGTGAGGAGAATCCCGGAGTGTCCGCAATCCATCCCTTCGCAACATTATATAATTGGTTATGACGCGTCGTATGCTTACCACGCCCTAAAGCTTTTGAAATACCTTGCGTATTCAATTTAAAATCAGGATTAATGCGATTCAAGATGCTCGATTTACCAACTCCCGATTGACCCGCAAGAACTGAAAGTTTCCCTTCAAGAATGTCCTCAAGCGGCTGTGTAGGCATCCCTTCACCACAAACAATCACAGGATATGTTTTATATTCCTCCAAAACTTCAGCCAAGAATTCTTCACTTGCTAAGTCAGCCTTAGAAACCACAATGACCGGTTCAATACCCGCACTAGCGATTAAGAAGATCAAACGATCCACCAAAGTATACGAGAAATCAGGTTCCTTAATGGACATCACTAAAAGTGTTTGATCCACATTTGCAACCGCCGGACGCGTCAACTGATTTGTACGAGGTAAAATCTTTTGCATGCGCCATTCACCATCAATTTCTTCAATACGAACTTGATCTCCCACCAATGGTTTTTCACCCAATCTCAATTTCCCCATCGCAGTAGCAACAATCATTTCGCCATCACTATATACAGTGTAGCGATTTGATACAATACTAATCAGTAGAGCTGTTTTCATCTGGTTTTTCCCCCGTTACTGGTACTTCAACTGCTGGTTTTGATGCACTATCATAATAATATAAAGTCACTGACTTACCTTCTGATTGAATATAGAAACTTCCAGGCATTGGATCTGATTTCACAACCACATCAAATTTAATAAGATCTATTTCCGAAGGACTCATGCCCTCCATGGATAACTCCTGTGTTGATACAACAACACCTAAAGCCTCAAGTTCACTCTTAACATCCTTCCACGAACGTCCAATGGAGTCATTGGGAAGTACGAGTTCAACGTCCGTGCTCACATAAAGCACAAGTTCATGTCTTTGTTCAGGGTTAATCGAAGTTCCTTCAACCAAGCGTTCTTGTCTAATAATTAAGCCATCCCCAACACTCGGATCCGCTTCTCGTATAATCGTGTAAGAAATATTATAAGCACTCAACATAGAACGAACATCCGCTTCACTCATTCCACTGAAATCAGGAATCACAAGCGTCTTCCCTTCCGATATCACAATTCGAATACTTTCACCCTTCTTAACCATCGCGCCCACTTCAGGACGTGTTTGAATGATAATTCCGCGTTCGTATTCATCTGAATAACGATAATCATAGTTTTGATTGACCTTCAACTGCGCTTCCTCAAGTTCAGTCAATGCTTCGTCAAGCGATTTGCCGACAACATTAATCATTTCAAATTCTGTTGGCTCGGGTGGTTTTCTGTTGAAGAAGACAACCAACCCAATGAATAGAATGACTGCGAGAACGCCTCCCGCAAACATCCAGTTTCGTTTCTTTTTCTTTTGGTCTTCACCATCTACTTTTTCCTTGACGCCATTTAAACTCGTCATGATTTTAGTACCATCATCTGTTTCAATTGAAGCAGACCACAGTGGCTCATGTTGACGCGATTCATCAAGGCATGTATCTAAATCTTCCAACATCTCCTGAGCACTCCCATAACGATGAAGCTTATTCTTGTGACTTGCTTTCGCAATGATATTCACAATTGAATTAGGCAAACTAGAATTGTATGACGTAACCAGTGGGAAATCATCACGAATGTGTTTCATCGCGATTTCAACCGGTGTATCTCCACGATATGGAACATCCCCTGTTAGTAGTTCATAGAACACAACACCGAGTGCATAGATATCGGATTGAGGCGAAGCCCCTTCTCCACGCGAACACTCCGGTGCCATATAGTGAACAGATCCTAAAACAGAATCCGATTTCGTAAGTTGTAAAGCATCTCCCGCTAAAGCAATACCAAAGTCCGTGATTTTCACGGTACCATCGTCTTTAACTAAGATGTTCTGTGGTTTAATATCACGGTGAATGACATTGTTGCTGTGAGCTTTAATGAGCGCACGCGCAAGTTGTTGCATAATAGCGACTGCTTCATATTTATCAAGCGCACCCCTGCGATGCACTAATTCTTTAAGTGTCGTTCCGCGCATCATTTCCATAACGATATAGTGCTGACCATCATCTTCACCGACATCGTAGACATCGACGATATTAGGATGATTTAAGCCTGACGCCGCATTCGCTTCTCTTTGAAATCTTAAAAGTGCGACCGGATCGTGTGATAAATCTCCGCGAAGGCGCTTTAAAGCCACTTCTCTATTCAACACTGTATCCATTGCCAGAAAAACATCGGCCATTCCGCCCGATCCAATTTGTTTAACAAGGAGATAGCGTTTACTGATTAAAGTATTCATTCTTTATCCCCCTCAATCAAAATCATGGAGATATTATCATATCCCCCTGCTTCCAGTGCATGTTTTAACAGTGCATCACGACGTGATACCAAGGATCCGTTAGCAAAGACTGCTTCAATCAATGGATCAGCTACATAGCCATGTAAACCATCGCTGCATAATAAAAAGTGATCCCATGGTTCGTTGATATAAATCGTTTCAAATTCAATTTTTGAATCAATCCCAACCGCATTCATCAAAATATTTCGTTTGGGATGCGTCGCTGTTTCTTCAAATGTAATTTCATCACGAAGATACATTTCATAAACATAGGTTTGATCATGACTCAAACACGTCATTTTATGATCCTTGATTGAATACAATCGTGAATCCCCAATATTAAACCCAACGGCTTTACCTTTGAATAAAACAACACAGATTAAGGTTGTTCCCATGCCATGGTATTTAATATTTTCGAGCGACGCTCTGAATGTCTTTTCATTAATTTTTGATATTGTGGATGTGAACCAGTAACGGATTTCAGATAAATCATTGAATCGACTTTGACTCAAGAAACTCTTACACAATAAATCTGTCACCATCTTAGATGCGACCGAGCCCCCGTTGCTGCCACCAATACCATCACAAACCACAGCTAAAAGAGCACCTTCATGCTCCACAACTGCTAGGTCGTCTTGGTTCTCATTTCGAACAAGACCGATATCACTCAGGGATGTATACATTACCATTCTTATTCACCACTTCCTAAAGTATATTTTAACACGTTCTCTTAACTTGTGCGATATAGAATCCATCGCCTCCAGTAGCAACAGGATCACAGGTCTCTTCATGAATCAGTTCATAATTATCATGAGTTTCAAGGAAATCCTTGATTTGACGTTCATTTTCTTTTTTATTTAAAGTACAGGTTGCATAGACCATAATTCCGTCTACTTTCAACATTTTTGATACATGATCCAACATATCCTTTTGAAGAAGTACTAGATCATCTAGGTCTTCTGGATAAATATGGTATCGAAGGTCATGCTTATGAGACAAGACACCCAATCCTGAACACGGTGCATCCAAAAGGATACGATCAAACAAGGTATCTGTTTCAAAATCCAATACATCGGACGTAATAACACGTGTATTCATAACATCACAACGCTCTAAGAGTTCTTCAGTTGCACCCGTACGGGACTCATGGAGTTCAATACCCGTAATAGCCCCTGTATTATTAAGCTCATTCGCAATTTGAACAGTCTTAGTTCCCGGTCCGCAGCAGCAGTCCAGTACAGTATTTCCTAGTTCAAGATTCAAATAAGGCACAACTTTTTGTGAGTTAATGTCTTGAATCAAACCTTGTCCATCTAAAAAGAATGATGATCTGAAGAGTTCAGGGCGCGCCACAAGGACACCATCTCCTTTATCTTCTATCAATAAATCGTCAACCTTAGTATTCTTCAATGTATTTAAACGAACATAAGCTGGTTTGATTTCTTGGCAGTATGCCGCATAGTCTAAAGCGAATGTTTCACTGTATTGTTTACTTAAAAGATTTAAGATCCACATTGGCATGGAGTGTTGTAATGATGCTTGTTTGAGAACCGTCCCCACCAAAGGACGCTCTCCTCGTTCAATCACAACCTTCAAGACTTTATTAACGACACCGGAATAGCGTGTGTATCCGCGTTTCTTTGCGAGATCAACGCTTTCTGATACGATGGCGTAATCTGGAATTGAATCCATTTTGAAGTGTTGTGCTAATCCGATTTTGATGATTAACTTAATTTCTTCTGGTAAGTTCTTATCGACTAAATCCGAGAACTGAAAATCAAGGTTCATGGAGTGTTGGAGTGTTGTGTACACCAAAGCACTCACAAACGCTTGGTCTTGTGAGTCGAGTTGTCTTCCCTTTAATACTAAGTGGGCATGGCGCCCGTTGAATAAAACTTCTTTTAATATTTCATATGCTATTTGTCTTCTCATGTTTATTCCAAGGTTAGTGGATTGACATCCACAACCATTCCTATTCTACTGATTGCTGCATAGAGCGTTTGTGTTTGGTGGATGGATTGAAGCATTCCATCCAAATCTTTTCCTTTTAATATGATGCGCGAACGGTGGGTTCGATTAATCTTTCGCAACATTGTGGGTCCGATAATACCGAAATCATCGCCCGTTAATAATTTCTTAAAGCTCAAGGAAGCATCGAATGCTCGTGCTTCATCTTCATGGGAGAAGACAATTGAGATTAAATAATTATATGGGGGATAGCCCGCAATCTTACGGTAATTCATTTCCTTTTGAAAGAAACTCTTATATTGATGGTGCATCGCATAAACAATGGCATAGTGGTCTGGGTTGAATGTTTGAATCATGACTTCTCCAACATGTCTACCACGCCCTGCTCTTCCTGATGCTTGAAGTAAGAGATCAAAGGTCGTTTCAACACTGCGATAATCCGTATAGGCAAGTGATGTATCAGCATTCACAATGCCCACTAGGGTAACGCGTTCAATATCAAGACCTTTCGCAATCATTTGCGTTCCAATCAGAATGTCTGCTTCATAGTTAATGAATGAATCCAAGATCTTCTCATGGGAATTTTTAGTTCGTGTTGTATCGGCGTCCATCCGAAGAATACGAGCATCTGGGAATACAGACTGAACATACTCACTGAGTTTCTGTGTTCCCATACCACTTCCCACTAATTTAGGGCGCTTACCATCAATGAGTGGAAGATGATTCACACCATAACCGCACATATGACAACGAATGCTTTGGCCATCTTTATGGTAATTCAAAGCGACATCGCAATTAGGACACATCATAATCGCATCGGTATCCGCATTTTTAAGCATTGTATGATAACCACGACGATTCAGTAGAAGTACGACTTGTTGTTTCAAATCAAGGCGTTTTTGAATGCCTTCAATGAGTTCATTGGTGAGTACACTCGATTCTCTTCGCTTTAGTGCTTCTTGAGTATCAATGAGGGTAACTTCAGGAAACATCAAGTTAATGCGCTCATCAAGTTCAAGCAGTGTATACACACCACGTAAGGCCCTTGCATAGGTCTCTAGTGAGGGTGAAGCACTTCCAAGGACCAACGGACATTGATGAATCTTTGCGCGATACTTTGCTACATCTCGAGCGTGGTAGTATGGCACATTGGTTTGTTTGTAGGACATATCGTGTTCTTCATCGACCACAATAAGACCCAGGTCTTTAAAGGGCATGAATACTGATGATCGTGTTCCTACTACAATTGATACACTTCCGTTTTGAACGCGAGTATACTGTTCGTATTTTTCTTGATCATTGAGTGCTGAGTGATAGATTGCGATATCACTTCCAAACCGAGAAGAGAATCGTGTAATCATTTGTGGTGTAAGAGAAATCTCTGGAACCATGATTAATACTTGTTTCCCATTATTTAATACTTCCCTAGCCTTTTGTAAGTAGATTTCTGTTTTTCCTGAACCCGTTACGCCATGGAGTAAAAAGGTATTGAAGCCATCCAATAAAATTTGATCGAGTGCCTCTTGTTGAGCTGCAGTAAGTGTTAAGTCGTGTGATGTAACTTCTACTACCTTATTACGATATTCGAATTCTCGAGAGTATTCTACCAAGACACCTTTATCAATGAGTGATCTGACACCGCTGTATTCCTTACGGGCACTGGTGTAATCTATTTCTTCTCCAAAGGAATCAAGGAATGATGATTGTAGAGGTGTTAAACCCTCAATCACAACATCCGTCTTTTGTAGCATGCGTTCCATCTTAATGGACCCATGACTCCCCTTGGGTTTAAGTTTATTGGGTAGAATTGTCTGAAGACAGCGAATAATCGGACTGACTGTTCGATAGCTCATCCATGTGGCAAGTTCAAAGAGTTCTGTATTTAAAACTGCTTCTTCATCAACTACATCAACGATCGCTTGAACTTTGAATTCAAGTTCAACCGCAGGGTACACTTTCGATACGAAAGCAATCATGCGTCTTCCGCGCACATTTACGACAACTCTCATTCCAAAGGACACAACAAAATCCCCGCACGAATACGTCAGGGTTTGATTGTTTAGAAATCCTTGTTCAATGTAGACATCGCAATACATCATTGGATATTAAATACTTGCTTCTATATTACGTTTGATAATGAGCGATACCGCATCCGCAGCAATTTGTGGATCTTCGTTTCGAATAACATATCGGTAATGATTCATTAATTCCATTTCTTTTGCCGCTTTCGCAAGGCGTTCATCAATCACATCTTGTGACTCTGTCTTACGCCCTTCAATACGACGCTTCAATTCTTCCATTGAAGGTGGCACTAAGAAAATACTGAGTGAGTCCGGTACTTTTGCGATAACTTGCAATGCACCTTGAACTTCAATTTCCAGCAAGACATTCTTCCCTAAATCGCGAAGACGATCAACTTCGGACAACAGTGTTCCATAGAAGTTTCCTACGAATTCAGCATGTTCCAATAATTCATCATTATCAATTGCTTCTTTAAAGCGTTCATGACTTACAAAACTGTAGTCAACGCCATCCACTTCACCATTTCTAGGACTTCTTGTCGTCATTGAAATAGAAAATGCTAAGTTTAATTCAGGTCGATCGAAAAATATTTTTCGTACCGTTCCTTTTCCAACCCCACTGGGTCCTGATAAAATAATTAAGAGTCCTCGTTTCATGTGCACCATCCTTGAGTCAATTTTACGTGGTATTGAGCCGTAAGTCAAACATATTTGAGTATCAAAAAAGTGCATCCGAATGAGATGCACTTACTTATTAAGCAATATACGAATTCAACATCCATAAAGTCTTCCCAAAGTCTTTGGAGAAGTCTGTGAAGTCATCCGCAGTACCATAATCATTTTCTTCATCTGCCAACTTAATAAGTCTATTCGCATGTTGGAGTAGTTGATTGTAGTCTACGATTAAATGGTTGAATCCTTCTGAACTGTTGAGGTTATGGTCATCCAACTCTTTGAGGGTTGTTTGTGCCAAAACTTTCTTAAGACTTCCAATCGGTCTTCCCCCGATTACGATCAATCTCTCGGCGACAGTATCAATTTTTTCGTTTAGATCTTCATAGAACTCGTCCATGAGTTTGTGGATGGTGTAGAAATCATCACCTTTCAAATTCCAGTGAATGTTGTGCACTTTTACAGAAAGGGTCGTTAAGTCAGCTAAAAATGTATTCATTTCTTCATAAAGATTATTCATACATAATTCCTCCTCGTATACATATAGTCTACGCCTATATTAATATCATTTCAAACCATATGATATGGTATAATGAATAAAGATTATAAAGGATGTGACTTATGGCTTTAGATGGTATATTACTGAACCGTTTGGTTCAAACAATGAGTGCGGAAGTACCGATGAAAATTAATCGTATTACACAACCTTCCGATCACGAATTCTTATTTCAATGTTTTAAAGGGGTAAAGATGAACCTCCTTTTTTCTGTGCATCCTAATTTTGCACGAATTCAGTTCACGAAGGAACAAAACACAACAAACCTTGATCAGACTCACTTATTAATGTTGTTTCGTAAACACCTTGATGGTGGGGTCATCACAAAGATCCAACAAAAAGGCTTTGACCGTATCGTTGAAGTGTTCATAGAACACCGTGACGAAATGGGCGTCATTAAAGAAATGCGCCTCATCTTAGAACTCATGGGTAAATCATGCAATCTAATTCTCGTGAATGATGAAAACATGATCATCGATGCGCATCGCCGCGTATCCTCATTTGAAAGTAATGCACGAACAATTATGGGTGGTTCAGAGTATGAATTCCCAACACCCTTCTCCAAGAAATCAGTTCATGAATTAGAGTCCTATGATAAAGACTTAAGTTTTAGAGAACAATTCGAAGGAATCTCTCCATTATTAGAGAGAGAAATACTAAACCGCCTAAACTCAGGTGATTCCATACAATCAATCAAAACAGAACTCCTTAATTCAGAGAATCTGTATCTCTACAAAGATGACTTCCATAGTTTTGAATTAAAGACTAAAGGAAGCCCACTCAAGACCCTACCCTTAATGGATGGACGTGATGTCTACTATCGAGACCTTCAAGCCCAAGACCGCATTAAATCACACACAGGTGACCTCCTGAAGCTCATCAAACGCGAATTAAAACGTTCGAAACAAAAGTTACCGAAGCTTTATGATGATTACGCGAAGGCAGAAGACTCTGATTACCTACGCGAGTACGGTGATTTAATCTTCGCATTCCTGCCCGATCAATCCAGTGGTCATGAGTTTGCGGACATCAAAGACTTTGAGGGCAATGATGTCAGGGTCCCACTTGATATAAGATACAGTGCAAAGGATAACGCTTTAAGATATTTCAAACGTTACCAAAAAGCTAAAACGAGTCTCTCTTATTTAATTGATCAAATTGAAAAGACAGAACAGCGCATTGAGTACTTTGAAACACTCAAATTACAGTGCGAACAAGCAAGCGTAGAAGATGCGAAAGAAATCCATGAAGAACTTCTTTCACAAGGCATCATCAATCAAAAGAAATCTCGTAAGAAGCAACAAGCGCGTAAGCGAAAAGCAAACTACATTGTGATTGAGTACGATGAAACAACCACAATTTATGTCGGAAAAAACAACCTACAAAACGATACCATTACATTTAAGGTCGCAAACAAAGAAGATTACTGGTTCCATGCTGCGAATACCGCGGGAGCCCATGTCTTACTCAAGACAAAGAACATGGATGAAACCCAACAGAGATTATGTTGTCAGTTAGCTGCCTACTTCTCATCAGGTCGCTATTCTTCATCTGTAGAAATTCATTATACAAAGATTAAAAATGTGAAGCGCTTATCAGGTGGTCCATTGGGTATGGTTACCATCAGCTCACAAAAAAGTATGTTTATCGATCCCGATGAAACATACCTTATGACTTATTTGCCGCAATAACGGATTTGTAATCTGGCATTACTCCTGTAACGATGGAGTAAAATTCAGGTGAATGATTGAATTCAAGAATATGAGCACATTCGTGAAGAATGACATAGTCAATGAATTCAAGGGAATCGTGAAATAAATAAGTATTGAAAGCAAGTCGATGATCTTTAGTGCATCGACCATACAATCGTTTATAACGTCGGACTTTATACTCCGGCGTTTTTAAATGGAGTTGCGCAGCGAAGTACGGTACGCGATGTGCAAGAATCTTCTCCAGCTCAGTTTTGAAGTGAAGTTCCACGAGTTCCACAAATCGTGTATCAGTCATTGTAGGTGGTCGCCCTATCTCAATAGAAGTTTCAACACTAACATAAAATGTACGCGCATCAACAACCTCAACACGCATCATTTCCCCAAACAAGCGCATGAACTTTTGATCCAAAACAAATCCCATGGGTCTGTGCTCTGAT
>LFRM01162449.1_pt1 | contig 13848 bp, 10 predicted proteins | sample 618341 | NCBI WGS metagenome assembly LFRM01 (sample SAMN03654438, study PRJNA283298) | anaerobic digester metagenome | isolation source: pool of bioreactors CSTR01a, CSTR02a, and CSTR03a thermophilic anaerobic... | place: Denmark: Kgs. Lyngby | collected 2014-05-21 | reverse complement strand
AATCAACCGAAAGCTCAACCCAGACCCTCTTGAAGAGCGGATTCTGGGAATCGGTAATCCTATCCACCTGCCCGACTCTCAATCCCTTCGGATAGATTCCACCCAGACCCGAGGTAACGATTGTGTCACCAATCTGCACATCTTCATGGTTACGGCACCGGAAAAAAAAGGAGCGGCCGTTTTCTGTTTCCAGTATACTTACAGTCCTGCTCCTGCGGTTTAGAATGCTGGTGCGGTTTGAGGGATCTGTTATGAGCTGCACAAGACTGAGTCCGTTCATCACCTGTATCACCTTTCCCACCACACCATTTTCACCCACCAGAGGCATCCACATCCTCACACCATCTTTATATCCGGCATTTATAATTACACTTTTGTTTTCTATTGACGGGTCGCGGGCAACAACACGCACGGGAAGGAGTTCATACGTAAAGTCCTGTGAAAGGTCAAGCAGACCTCTGAGACGCTCGTTTTCCGACTTTAACTCCTGAAGCCGCGACACTTCAGTGTTGAGACGGGCCACCTCCAGTCTTAAATGCCTGTTCTCAGAGAAGATATTTCTGATGTGCGTGAGGTTATTAAAAGTAACCTGAAAAGGATAGAAAACAGTTATTGTCAAAAAACGGGATGCTCTGGCTTGAAACTCCGGAGGTCCTGAAATCATCCATAAGCTGAGTACGATTGTAACCAGAAAAGAACAGGAGCTGCGATGCTTTGCAACAAATTCAACAATCCAGTGCATTTGCCGGTTGATATCGGTTGATGTTCATTTCCAGCCAGGCCCGGTTCCACTGCTGCACCAGAACCGAACTGCTGGTTTCAGAGCGCCGCTTATCTGCTTCTTCTGCCAGTAGGCATCAGAACGGCCGCATATTTATCGAGATCCTCGATTATCTTCAATGCTCCACGAGCTACACATGTCAATGGCTCATCGATTACATTCACCGGAAGGTTGGTTTCCTGCCTCAACCTTTCATCAAGACCCCTGAGAAGCGACGATCCGCCGGTCATTATTATACCCTTGTCGAGTATATCCGCCGACAGCTCAGGAGGCGTTTGCTCAAGTGCCTGTTTCACACCCTCGATAATGGTCGAAATAGGCTCGTTCAACGCATCACGAATCTCAGTGGAGGTTATGCGAAGAGTCTTTGGTATGCCAGCCACCAGATCCCTTCCCTTGACCTCCATCTCCAGTTCCTCTTCAAGTGGAAAAGCTGACCCGATCTGTATCTTTATCTGCTCTGCAGTACTCTCCCCCACAAGCAGATTGTAAGTCTTCTTCAGATAAGAGACTATCGCCTCATCCATCTCATCCCCACCGATACGCACCGACATATCACAAACCATGCCGTTAAGAGCCAGCACAGCTATCTCCGCTGTACCTCCGCCTATATCGATCACCATGTTGCCTGAAGGCTCATTGACCGGAATTCCCATGCCTATAGCCGACGCCATAGGTTCAGCCACAAGGTGCACCTCCCTGACCCCGGCACTCTCCGCAGAGTCATGAACCGCACGCTTCTCTACTTCGGTTATTCCTGATGGAACCCCGATTACCGCCCTCGGACGAAAATAGAAACGGTATTTCTGAACTTTGCGAATGAAATACTTGAGCATCTGCTCAACGAGATCAAAATCAGCTATAACACCATCCTTCATGGGCCTGATCGCTTCGATCTCTCCGGGTGTACGTCCCAGCATCCGCTTGGCCTCTAAACCGATCGCCACGACTTTTTTGGTGTTCTTGTCGATAGCCACCACCGAGGGCTCATCGATAAGGAGGCCGCGACCCCTGACATGAATCAGTGTATTTGCCGTTCCGAGGTCGATTCCTAAATCATTTGACAAAAAGGGAAATCCCATACAGATGCCTCATTCATTTTACTGTTTCATCCTGTTCCGAACTTGAACCGGAATAGTAATTGTATTATGTAATTCCTAAAAATACAATAATATACACTTCTTATGGTAGATCAAAAATCCGTAAGTTTACTCACTGCTGTCTGGGGCCCCCTCTTCTGGAATACTGCTTTCCGGACTGTCTCCGGTTATCCCTCTGTCCTCTTCCTCAGGAATGGTCTCGGATCTGTCCGATGCGCCTTCTGAATTAACAGCAGCCGGCTCCTCAACCTCAGATCGGGAAACACCTGATTCTCCATCAGATTTTGTCTCTTCGCTGTCGACTGGAGGAGAGGGAGGCTCAACTACCGGTGCAGCTTCTGTGCTGTCAGTTGGGCCTGATGTGGTTTCTTCCACCTGAACAGGCGCATCCTTTTTTTCCACAGATGGGACCTTTGCTGCTTCCTTTTCTTTTTTCCGCGCAGATGCCAGTTCATAGGTAAATCCAAGAGACCACTTGAGAGAATTATCACTGTTCAATCGGAAAGCAGCAAAAGCTGCATCGATTTTCAGGTTTTCCCACTTAATACCTACTCCGGCAGAAAAGGGATTGGCAGGATCGTTGATCTGTGTTCCGATTCTGAGTGCCAGTGCGGGAAGAATCCACATCTCAGCACCGAGCGGGACAGTCAATCTTTCATAATTTCTGTTGTAAACCAGATCCGCGGATATTGTATAGTTATAGCTGTCATTTATGGAGTTACGGAACGCTGCCCCAAACCTTGCAGTGGAAGGGAGGTCGTGGCGGAAGAGAGTTCCCGATGTGTCAAGATAACCTGAACTGCGGCCGTAACCGTGCATGTATGACGCTCCTATGTCAAGCATCTCCGGGATAAGGGAATAAATCATACCTCCACTCAGTGTAAAGCCGTAGGATGAGTTCTCTGTCAGACGATCTTATACTCCGTTGAAGCCTGCTCCAACCGCGAACCGACCTCTCCTTAAGCCTGCATTCAGAGTACCGGAAGAACTCTGCTGAGAGCCATAGGAATTTACAATACCCTGCTCAGTGGCGTATTGAAATTGAACCGACTGGCTCTGGAAAGATCCACCCACGAACCATCCCGGAAAGATCCAGCCGGTTTCTATGTATCCTCTCCGCAGATCTTCATAAATTTTTCCGATCTCAAAGGAGATAAAGGGAGATCTCCGCAAAGCCATCGACGCCGGATTGTAAAAAGAGAAACCTCCCGCACCCAATGCTGTTCCCGCTGAACCCATTGCCATCGCCCGCGGGTTAACAGCCTCCTCAAGAAAGTTGTAATAGGCTGATCCCGGTACATTTCCGGCTTTCGCTACTGCAAACATCACCAGTATCGCAGCCAGACCTTTCAGATTTCTGGTCAATATCATTTTATCTCCTGAACCGTTTCTTCCCCAACCAATATCTCAATACTATTTCTGCTAAAAAGACATGGTAATATCAACCTGCTGTCCGACACCCGCCCATAATTTGTCAGTAGCGATTGCGTAATTGAGCTTGAGTCCCTCCCTGTAACGGGAGAGATCCAGTGAAAAACCCATCGTAATCGATACCGGAGAATTTGCAAAATAAGCTTTCCTGTCGTTAAGCAGATCACCATTAAGCAGAAACTCTGATATTCCGGCACGGATAAAAAACCTTTCCCAGTACTGCCATTCCCAGCCCAGGTTTACAATACCCTCCGGGCGGTACAGCTTTTTCCAGTTGCCGTCAAAAAAATATCCCTTTAAATCCACCGCCCAGATAAGGGGTTTTTTCATAAGCTCCGCTTTGTATTTACTTCCGATAGCAATAGAGGGAAGCGGCCTGTCCTGGACAAGGTTGTTGTAATAATCGGATTCTATCTCCCAGTCCATTCCCGCTCCCAAGTCTTTAGCCACCACCCCAAGTGTCCATCCGGGAGTAATTTTATATGTAAAAGATAGATCTACCGCACCTATTCCGACAGCCGAAGAATATCTCAGATCTCCACCACGGGCAATTGTGGGAAGACTCTGATAGTGGATACCGATCGAGGCTCCTGCGGTAAAGTTTCTGTTTACATAGTAACTCAGCGCTATTTTACCTGTCAGGGTAGTATAAGCCGCATGTTCAAGAGGCTGTTCCTGTTCATCGTAAAGCTTCAGGAATGGATCTCCTCTGTAAAGCAACAGAAAACCCATACCCATCCGCGGCGGAATCCTGAACTCAAATGCCCCGAAAGCATCTGAACGTCCAAATGATGCCATGCCAATACCTGCCGCAAGTTTTCTGGACCGAAGGAAAGAGAGCTGTGATGGATTCCACCAGGATAAAAGGTCCTCCGGAGCAGCACTTCCAGTCCCGCCCATGGCCAGAGATGTTGCTCCTACCGGAGGTCTCAGATAAGCTCCGGAACGTCCCCCGACCATCGATGCCTCACCTCCGGTGCAAAGCAGAACGGCGACTGCAAAAGCGGATAAGACAACTGTTTTTCTCGTAAACATATTACTTGGCCACCACGATCTTTCCGAAACCCCGTTCACCAGTATTGGTATTGATCTTATAATAGTAAACTCCCGGCGCAACCATCCTGCCCATATTATCCCTGCCATCCCAGCAGTCCTCTTTTTCAACTGTGCTGCGGCCCTGCGGTCCGCCATTCTTTCCCGCCTTTCGCGCTTTACCTTCGATGACAGTTTTCACAAGGTCCATATTGTAATCGTAAACCTTTATGGTGACTTTGGCATCGCCGGCAAGATTATAGACAAATACAGTGCGGCTCTGCCTCTCCCCGTCCCAGTATCCCTGCGCTGCCAGAATTCCCGGACGGGCATAGGTGTTTTTAAGACCAGCCTCCACCACAGGAGCCCTCTTTATCAGAATAAAATCATGACTGCTTTTTCCCGGGGTCTCCTGCTCCGAAAAGAACAATCCCTCTGATGATGCTATCCAGAGATAGCCGGAGGTTTCATCTCTTTTTGTAAAGAAAATATCCGTAATCATAGCAGGCATATCGATCCCGTATGCTACAGGTGTCATTCTCCGCTCAAACTTGCTTCGGTCAATTGCCGGAGAGGGATTACGCTGCACTGATGAATCTCCCAGTGTGTCCAGGTAGGCCTTTATTGTATTTAACCCGAAAGTCATGTAAATGTAACCGCCTGTGGCAAAAGAGATGCTGTTCGGAGAATCCTCAAGCATAATGCGCCACCCCTTTTCTTTCCGGTTATACTTGCAGAACACCAATGTGTCTTTTCCGGAAACACTCAGATTTATTGTGCTGTAAATCACCGGTGCGGTTGAGTCATTATTTACAAAAGCACTGAAGAAACTCCTGAATACAACCCCCGAGTCCAGGATTGCAGAGGTAATCGTATTGTCCCACGATGAATCGGAAAAGGAGAAAAGCCTCACCTTCGACGGTGTAGTGACCGCCAGAAAGTGCTCTGATGAATGTAAAGCGGTCACCTGGCGCTTCGCGGAAAGAGATCCTGAAATTACAAAATCCTCTATAGGGACAACCGATGAGGAACCCGGAGTCAGCACTTCGGTATCACCCGTGCCAGGGTTCCATCTTACTACCCCCCCATCGAGACAGGCAAAGAAAAAACAGTTACCGCCGTATACAACATCCATCACTGAAACATTGGCTTCTTTCTTGCCGGTTACGCTGTCTGACCAGAAAAAGCGAAACGGCTTTCGCACAATTTCTCCACCATCACGCCTGAATGTATATATCTCTTGCGGACCGCTTTCCGTATCCGTAACAGCAACTGTAAAACCTCCCCCACTTGCCAGATCGTAAATGCCTTTATTTATGCATCCCAGTTTGTAAGCAAGCCAGTTTGAGTTTTCCGTCACCCGTCCGGCCAGTTTTCCCTGCCCCTGGATAGTATTAAGAGAAAAGCTGTTGCTCTCGAGCGCTAAAATCCAGAGAGTATCGTTTGATCCTGAAAGCTGAAAGATTTGATTTGAAGCCAGCCCCCGGGTGCTGGAGCATCCGGCAGAACAGGCATTTTGGACCGGAATTAATAAAAACCCGATTCCGGAAAATAAGAAGATTTTACTTGCGAGAATCAAGTACTTGCGCATCACCAGGGACCTCGAATTTAAAGACTTCGCCGGGTATTTTAGAATTGAATGATGTCTTATTGAATTTATATGTGTGGATATTTCCATTGCGGTCTGTCAGTTTCAGTTCATTGACCACTCCGGTTTTATTTGACGCATGCACTTCGATTGTGTCCCATGATGAATTCCCGGAGAGAGAATCTGCTTTCCAGAAAAGAATTGTCGCGGAACCATCAGTTCCTTTATGGGTAAAAGAATAATCGTTGAGCCAGGAGGAAAGTAGTTTTGAGGGATGATATGAAAGATCGAGGTCCTGAAGATTCTTTATGATTACCTGCCCGCTTTTTTTGCTGTACTGCCAGCAATCCTTCCCATCACTTACAACTGTTTCACTTCCAAGTTCCAGGCGGAATTTGTCTCCAGGAGCCAGATAAAGCTTTCCCTTCTTACTCTCCTTGCGCTCTCTTACACTCCACCAGATATGCAAATCGAACTGAGTCTCAATCGTCGCATTCTGGTTGTATTTCTTTTTAATCAGTGATTGAATTTCCGGCTCAGCAGGAAACACCTCAAAAAAGGCTGAAATCACAAGAAGCAAAGCCGCAGTTTTTTTAAACATGATATTTCTGTCCTTTTTTACCGGATGGGCTGCACCCGCCCGGACCGATGCCATTACCGATGAGTTTCAAGATACAATTCCAGCTCATCGGGTTTCACTAAAACCTCTCTGGCTTTGCTCCCGTCCTGGGGACCTACAAACCCGGCCCGCTCCAACTCATCCATCAGACGCCCGGCACGGGCATAACCGATCTTCATGCGGCGCTGAAGCAGTGATGTTGACCCCTGTCCAATGCTCACGATAGTCCTGGCCGCCTCTTCAAACAGTTCGTCTCTGTCACCATCGTCATAGTTAACGCTGTTACCACCACCGGATCCATCATCCAGTTCGGCAATGAAACTCTCAATTTTCTCGATTTGGAACTGCTGACTGCGAATATCCGCTACAATTCTCTCTACATCCTCTTCTGAAATAAAAGCCCCATGAAACCTTTCTATCTCAGGAGCCCCGTTCCGCAGGAAAAGCATGTCCCCCATTCCCAGGAGTTTTTCCGCCCCGACATGCCCAAGAATGGTACGGGAATCGGTGGACTGAATCGTTCTGAAGGCAATTCGGGAAGTCAGATTTGCCTTGATAGGACCGGTGATAATGTCCACAGAGGGACGCTGGGTTGCCACAATCAGATGAATTCCCACTGCACGTGCCAACTGTGCTATTCTCTGAATCAGCCCCTCAACATCTTTTGAGGCGGTCATCATCAGGTCCGCCAATTCATCAACAAGGATAACGATAAAGGGAAGAGGTTTATTGTCTTGCTCAGACAGAATTCCATTGAGCTTGCCGGATTCCAATCTGGTATTGAAAGAATCGATATTACGTGCACCAACTTTCGCAAGCATCTTATACCTGCGTTCCATCTCAATTACGCCCCATTGAAGCGCCTTGACAGCCTCCTTGGATTCAGTCACAACCGGAGACATAAGGTGAGGGGTTCCCTCATAAAAGGCCAGCTCAACCTTTTTTGGATCGATCATGATCAAGCGCAGCTCTTCCGGCTTCTTTGTCATCAACAGACTGCAGATAATGGAGTTGATACACACACTTTTGCCAGATCCTGTCTGACCCGCGATCAGAACATGGGGCATTTTAGTAATATCTGTAACATAGGGTGCCCCGGATATGTTTGTACCGATCACTGCAGGCAGCTTGGCTTTTGATTTTCTGAAAGCATCGGAGCTGAGTATATGTTTGAAATGAACTATCTGTCTGGCGGAATTTGGAAGCTCTATACCCACGGCTGATTTTCCGGGAATAGGAGCCTCTATACGGATTCGCTGCCCGCAAACCGCCATAGAGATGTCATCATGAAGATTTACAACCCGGCTTACTTTTATTCCCGGAGCCAGTTCGATCTCATAGCGGGTAACCACAGGCCCGGGGCTGACAAAGACCACCTTTCCCTCAACCCCGAAATTGAGAAGGGTTTTTTCCAGCACCATGGAGTTGCGCTCAATACCCTCTTTGTCAATGAGGCTTGACAAAGGAGGAGGATCGGGGAGTATGGATGGATCCGGGATACGATATGGTTTTGAAGGCTGCTGGGGTTTTTCCTCGACAGGAGCCTTCTTTTTTTCATTCCGAGGCTCCTCGTCATCAATTCTGAAAGGGATCGCGCCTTCATCTATCCCCTCTTCTTCTGTGTCAACTTCTGCGGTCTCGACACTCATGATCTTGATAGGCTCTTCTTTCCTGGCCCGGAATGCAGCAAGTTCTTTTTCCAACTGCTGCCGTGCCTGCTCTTCCACATCGTCAATTGCCCCTTTGACAGGGCTGACAGCGGGTACAGGCGCAACCTTCTCCTCTGATTCCTTCTGCTCAACGACCTGAGGCTCAACCTTCTTCTGTTTGGACTGTTTTTCAGCTTTCCCTTCAACAACGGCGGGAGCTTTATCCTGGTTTGATTTTTCCTTTACCGGGGGTCTGTATTTCAGTTGCTCTTTAAAACTTTGCCACCATCTGGAGAGTATTTAAGCGCTCCAAAGAGCTGCAGCACTTATCCACCCGGCAAGCCGCTGGGGTGAAATCCTGAGACACCAGAGAACTGTGATAAGAAGGGCCAGCGATCCAAGGAAATAGGGTCCGAAAGTATGAACTCCGAAGACAGGTTTACAGATATGTTTTACAATAAACATACCTGCAAAATTCTCGGTTGTCTTGAGTTCCGGTGAGACTGCAATATTCGGGAGATGATGAATCGCCAGCAGGAAACAGACTTCCAGTGTCAGAAGCACAGCATAAAAGCCTCTTCTTACTGAAATGGATTCACCCTTGAGCCTGACCCATCCTAAATAGCACACAGAGAGAGGAAAAAAGAAGGCCGCAACAGGTCCCAGAAGAAAGATAAGACCTGAGGAGAGGGCGGTTCCGAAATAGTATCCAAGCACATTGGAGGTGTTATTAACAAAATGAGAAACGAGAGAAATCAGTACCAGTACGCCAAAAGAGAGAAACACCAGTCCCCAGATCTCATGTCCGAAATCTGAAGATTTAGCCGCAGCAGTTGATTCATCTTTCTTTTTCTTTGCCATAATTTATCTGCCCAGACATTTTTGTTCAATGGTGTAGAGAATAAACCGGGAACTCTTTGCTTTTTCGGAGAGACAGGGGTTTTGGGTTATCTTTGTGTATTCTTCCAACACCCTTGCAGCTTCCTGAGCCCTTTTAAAAGAGGCAATCAGGATATCCGATTCATTTTTACGGGTCATCTCCTCCGGCCTGTTTTCATTCGCAAAGCAGTCAGAGCCGGTGTCCCGGTTTGCGAGCAGTTTTTCCCTGCCCAATCCATCTTCGATCTCCTGAAGAGAGTGCCGGATACCTTTTAGTTCCGCAGAGAGAGTGGAGTCATTTCTTAGAAAGCGGAAATACTCCTCGATGACTCTCAATGCCTCCCGGAGTCTGTTCAAGTTGGCGTCCAGAACTCTATATACCGGATCAGGAACAGTCAAAAGGCAACACTCCTCGGAAATATCTCATCAGGAAAAAAAATATAACTAATGTAATAAGTACAGGTCGAGGATTAAAGCCAATTTTCAGGGTTGGTTGCTATTTCTGTATCTGAATTGGAATTACTGGGGGGAGGGGGGTGATGTGCGGGAATCTGTTCCCCCTTACCCCGGAGGAGAATTAAGGACTCTGCCTTTGGTCATTAATTCACCCCAGAGGTAAATTTTCAAATCCGCAAACGATTCTCATTTCCGGAAAATTAAAGAAAACGGAATTTCACTTCGTACGGAAACAACCCAACGTTTTCCACATTTAAAGTGGAATATACCTTTCCTCTTTCCTTTCTTTCTGGCACAACTTTTGTTTGTTAATCGCTTCACCATAAAAACGGGACTCTAAATGGTCACATTAGGAAAACAGCTTTCAAACAGCAGTAATCTTCTCACTGCCAACCTTTTTTCAAGCCACAGGAAAACAGTGCGGTTTGTGAAAACTTTCGACATAGTCATAGTCGGTGCTGGTCCTGCTGGTGCCTGTCTTGCCTGGCTGCTCTCAAAACAGGGGCTCGATCCTGTGATAATCGACCACTCATATCCCACCGACAAACCAATGGCAGGAGTTGTCCCATTCTGCTTTACGGAAAAATTCCCTGTGCTTAACGCTGTTTTGCGGAAAGAGCACTCAGATGGCCGGGTTCATCTTCTCTCACACTCAGGCAAAAGAGTAGTGGTCAGCAGTGGGAAAGATGGCATACCCGCTGCCGTATCATTTTTTAATCCAGGCAGGTATCTCCTCGATTCGGCGATCTCCAGAGGTGCCCGCTTTATTCAGGAAAGGGTAACCGGCGTTTTTCAGGAAAAAGGGCTCTGGAAAATAGATACCACTGAGCATCAGTTCCGGGCCAGGATGCTTGCCGGGGCAGATGGCGTAAAAAGCATTGTCCGCAAGGCAGTTTCAAAACCATTCCACCGTAAAGATCTGGCTCTCCTGTTTGGATATCAGGTCTCCGGTATGGAGGAAGCATCGCTGATAAAATTCACCAGAGGTCGTCAGGGACTACTCAAGGCATCCGGGGATACAGAACTTTGTGTGATAGAAATCTCCGATACCTTGTATAACTCACCAGGTCTTAAAAACGATCTCGATACATTTCTTCAGAATCAAAAACAGAGCGTGAAAATAGAGAAAAGCTGGAGCGTCCTTATCCCTCAGGCTTCATCAGGGGAATTCTTCGATCAGCCCTGCGCCGGTAGTAACTGGATTCTTCTGGGTGATGCAGCCGGACATGTCAATCCTTTGATCGGTGAGGGCATACTCTATGCACTCTGGTCAGCGGATTTAGCCGCTCAGGCTATCACTGCCGGGGATATGAGGGTGTACGAATCACTCTGGAGAGAGGAATACGGTGATGATCTTAGAAGATCCCTCCCCTCCAGGGATCTGTTTTTCAAACCGGGTTTTATAGAGGTGATGCTCAGGCTTGCTGGAAGGAGTCCTACTTTTTCAAGGCAGCTATTCTCCATATTTTCAGGTGAAAACACTCCCAGAGGTTTTCTGAAAAAATCGGCTCTTATACTTCCGGAAGTCTTGTGGGATATGGTAGTTAAAAAGTCCGGTTCATCAAAGGTTCGGGAATATTCCGCGGGGTAAAAGTACCTGTTTTTTATCTACAGTGCTTATTGAGGTGATTCTGAGATTGACAAGCCATTTTCACCTGCGAGGTGAATTTGTGACTTAAGTCGTTAAATCATCAATTTATCCACGAGATGAATCAGTGACAATAGATCATTAATTCATTTATTTACCTGCAAGGTGAATTTTTGGCATTAATCATATATTCATCTACGAGGTGAATCTGTGAACCGAAGCGATCGACTTCCTCTGGAATAATCTCCAATTCTTTTTGCCGGATATCCGGAGAGAATTAAAAAAAAGATATGGACCGGAATTAAGGCACTCCGCTATTTATATTCATTTGTTCTTTCGCAAAGATACCATAGGGCTTCTTATCTGAGCTTAGAACTGGAATTTAAACCATGATCGAAAACAGGTACGGAATCAATATCATCACAATCGGCATTTTTGCTATCGATACCGGCCCCGAAAACACCACCTGGTAGTGAACTATTTATTTAAGACGAGGAGAAAAAACTCATGCAGCCGGATTCAATAATTCTTAAGCGCTATGCAGAGGTATTGATCAACTTTGCTCTCAATGACGGAGAGGGAATAAAGGCGAGTGATGTTGTATATGTAGTTACTCAGGCCCCCGGTGTTCCACTTGCCAAAGAGGTTTACAGAACGATTCTTAAAAGTGGTGGAAACCCTCTGATACAGATTCAAGATGATGATTTCAGGTTGATTCATCTCCAGGAGGGCAGTGATGAGCAGTTGAAGTTTTTTCCAGAGCAATACTACCGTGGTCTTACAGACAATATCGACCATTATGTAAGAATTCTGGCAGAAAAAGATCCTCTTTATTTGGCTAATGCGGATCCCAGGAAAGTAATTATGGCCAATCATGCAACCAGAAAATTCAGGGAATGGCTAGATGAGAAAGAGGATGCGGGAAAGTTTACCTGGACCCTTTGCCTGTATGGTACCGAGGGAACGGCAAAAGAGGCGGGATTAACTATTGATGAGTACTGGGAGCAGATAAGGCGGGCCTGTTTTCTCGATGAAGCTGACCCCATAGGAAAATGGCGTTCTGTCAGCACCCAGATGAATGCTATTCTTGAGCATTTAAACGAGATACCCATCGATAAGATAAACGTAAAGTCTGAGGGAACAGATTTGATTGTCAGTCTGGGAGAGAAGAGAAAGTGGCTTGGGGGACGAGGGAGGAATATCCCCAGCTTCGAAATTTTCACATCACCGGACTGGAGAGGGGTCGAAGGGAAGATATTTTTCGACCTGCCCCTGTACAGATATGGAAACATTATCAAAGATATAAGTCTGGAAATCAGAGGAGGTAGGATCGTAGAGGCCAGGGCCGCCCAGAAAGAGGAGCTTTTAAGGGAGATGATCTCTCAGAAGAATGCGGACAAGATAGGAGAGTTTTCTTTAACGGATAAGAGATTTTCCAAGATCACCCATTTTATGGCAGATACACTCTTTGATGAGAATTTCGGCGGTGAGTACGGGAACTGTCATCTGGCGATCGGGAAAGCTTATCATGATGCCTGCCAGTGTGACCCAAAGGAGATGACTGATAAGCAATTTGAGGATCTTGGTTATAATGATTCTCCTGAGCACACAGATATTATTGCTACTATGGACAGAGAAGTTACCGCTATACTCAGAGACGGGTCAAAACGAGTGATTTACCGTGGGGGAGAGTTCACCTTCTGATACAGGGGAGGTGGGAGAGATTAATGGCCGGTTTTTTGCTTTTTTTTATAAATGTATTTCATTTGGCACGGAGAGTATAAATTCACCCGGAGGACGGCAGGTTGAAGTTTCCGGCTTGGATTAAACTAAAAGATAGGAGCTCAACATGTCGGCAAAAATCGGCGATACTGTTAGAGTGCTATATACCGGGAAACTGAAAGATAAAACAGTGTTCGATAGCTCCGATGGTGAGCCGCTGGAATTTGTGATTGGGGATGGCATGGTCATACCCGGATTTGAGGAAGCGGTAATCGGCATGGAAGTCGGGCAGCATAAGACCATTGAGGTTTCTTCTAATAAGGCATATGGCCCTCATTTGGACGGACTTGTGGCAACAGTAAGCAGAAGTCAATTTCCTGACTCGGTTGTTCCTGAAAAAGGAAAGCAGATAAGAGTGGCTAATCAGTTGGGCCAGACATTTGTCATGACCATAATTGATGTTACCGACGGATCAGTCACTCTCGATGCTAATCATCCGCTGGCAGGAAAAGATCTGGTTTTTGAGATAGATCTGGTTCAAATCAACTAACTTCAAAATCCGGTACTCAGATTCTCTCTGTGCCGGATTTTTTCCCCTTTCTGAATACACCCATTATTTCATTTGAATTGTCTATTGAGGGGAACCTTCCTGATGCTCTGGAGTTCCGGGGTCATCTCCGAGGTGAAACAGTGATTTTATCTCTGAGGTCTCCCCAAAGGTGAATCTACGACTCAAACTTGCCCCGATTTTTGCTATTCCCTTTTTCCTCTGAACAACTCTCAGGATAAGCATCTGTAAAACTAAGGAGGACACATGGCGACCAAACCAAGAATGATCGTCCCAAACGCCTTCTATCAAATCAGATCTGTCTCCATCCCTGAGCTCAAAGCATTCTCCAGTGAGAAAATGAAATTATTCCTGCTCAAACAGCTCTCTATAACCAAGGAAAAGTACTCCTTCAAGTGCTTCTCCTGGTCTATCATGGATGACCACTATCACCTG
>LFRM01341524.1_pt1 | contig 13858 bp, 12 predicted proteins | sample 618341 | NCBI WGS metagenome assembly LFRM01 (sample SAMN03654438, study PRJNA283298) | anaerobic digester metagenome | isolation source: pool of bioreactors CSTR01a, CSTR02a, and CSTR03a thermophilic anaerobic... | place: Denmark: Kgs. Lyngby | collected 2014-05-21 | reverse complement strand
ATTATTCTTGTGCGTCACGAAGCATCTGCTTAGCAATCACCAACATCTGAATTTGTGATGTGCCTTCGTATAAACGGAAAAGACGTACATCACGATAAAATCGCTCGACGCTGTATTCGCTGATATAGCCTGCGCCGCCATGAATTTGTACTGCACAATCGGCTACACGACCGACCATTTCAGTACAGAACAATTTGCAACTGGCAGCATGTAAAGACACTTTAAGACCTGCGTCGTAATCGTGCGCTGTAGCTTTTACCATGCACTTTCCTGCGTAATAATCAGTCTGACTTTGAGCTAACATGCCTTGTATAAGCTGAAACTCACTAATAGCTGAGCCAAACTGGCGACGCTCCATGGCATACGCCACGCTGTCATCAATTAAACGCTTTGCTATGCCGACACTCAGAGCACTGATATGTAAGCGGCCACGGTCCAGTACTTTCATCGCAGTTTTAAAGCCGAGGCCTTCAATGCCGCCAATCAGAGCTGTTTTAGGAATGCGTACATTTTCAAAAATGACATCGCAGGTATGTGAGCCTTTTTGGCCCATTTTTTGATCCAGTTTACCTAAGGTGATACCGGGTAAGTGTGCTTCGACTAAAAAAGCGGATACACCGCGACTGCCTTCTTCGCGTGTTCCTGTGCGAGCCATAAGGGTAAAAACTCCAGCACGAGGCGCATTGGTAATATAGCGTTTGGTGCCATTGATCACATATTCATCGCCTTCTAAGCGAGCGCTGGTTTGTACTGAGCCGGCATCTGACCCCGCATCTGGTTCTGTTAGAGCGAAAGAACCAATGAGTTCACCGCTGGCTAATAAAGGTAAATAATGCTTTTTTTGTTCATATGTGCCATCGATAACAATGCCTTGTGAGCCTATTCCGACGTTTGTTCCAAATACAGAGCGAAAAACCGGTGAGGTGTAGCCCATCTCTTCAATAATGGCCGCTTCTTCACTCATGCTGAGTCCTAAGCCGCCAAACTCCTCGGGTATCGAGAGGCCAAACAGCCCCATATCTTTCATTTCTTCGATAACGTCTTCAGGAATTTGATCGTCTTCTGCAACTTGGTGCTCTAGAGGAATAAGGCGTTCACGTACGTAGCGGCGGACGGTGTCGATAAACTGTTGTAGTACTTCTTGATCAAGCGCCATTAATAGCCTCCAGGGCTTTGTAATAAATTTTATTCTTGTTCGCTAAGCGTACTTGTGTACGTTTAGCGAACATATTGGTTGGGTTGGGTTTTCTTGTCAAACGCTTTTTGCATAGTTTGAAGCTGTTTTTATTGTGCCGAGATGCTTTATAGGTAGCGCTAGAAACACTCTCTATATATATGAGAAATATGCGCTTTGTGGGATGTGCAATGTCGTGGGAGGAGGGTTGTCAAGGTATTGCAATTGTTATTGAGCGATTTGAGTAGGCAGTCTCAGTGCTTAATATTTTAATGCATACTTATTCTTCGATAGATAAATGAATTATTGTACCGCGCAGTTATGTTTTTCAGCGCTGGCGTTAAATCATATAATACTTGTTTCCATTCGAGCCATGCTGGGCCTAGTGGGAAAGAGGTTGTGTTATGGATCTAGAAAATAAACACTCGATGCGGAGCGTTTTGTATATTCTGCTGTCAAAAATACCCTATGGGCACTTAGTCACTTATGGTCAACTGGCTCGAATGACAGGTCACCCTGGCGCAGCACGTGCTGTGGGGCGAATATTAAAACAGCTGCCCAATGACACTCAACTACCTTGGCATCGTGTTGTTGCAGCCAGTGGACGCTTGAGTTTGCCGAGTCATAGCCGAGCTGGAGACGAACAGCGCCAGCGCTTACGATCAGAAGGCATCTTCGTTGATCAAGATCGTGTAAAGTTAGCCAATTATCAGTGGCAGCCTGGTGCTGCAAACGAGTAGAGTACGCCTTTGCCAATGAAAATCGAAAATCATGTCCACTACTAATAGTTGGCGTACGGCGCTAAAAGCCTATTCTAATCCGGCTGTATTGGCTTTATTGCTACTGGGTTTTGCTGCCGGCTTACCTTATATGCTGGTTTTCTCGACCTTGTCAGTCTGGTTACGTGAAGCTGGCGTTGCTCGCGAAACCATTGGCTATGCCAGCTTAATTGGTCTTGCTTATGCTTTTAAATGGGTTTGGTCGCCGCTGCTGGATCAGTGGCGACTGCCTCTTCTTGGGCGCTTAGGACGTCGCCGCTCCTGGCTGGTGTTTTCCCAGATTCTAGTTGCTATAGGACTGGCGGGGATGGCCTTAAGTAACCCGCAAAGCCATTTGGCGGTACTGATTGCTTTGGCTGTGTTAGTGGCATTTGCCTCAGCCACGCAAGATATTGCTGTGGATGCGTATCGCCTAGAGATTCTTGATAACACCCGCCAGGCTGCATTAGCCGCCAGTTATATGGCTGGCTATCGCGTTGCCGCACTTTTAGCTACGGCTGGCGCGTTATATTTTGCTGAGTGGTTTGGTTCAACGGGGGTTGAGTACCGCCATGCCGCTTGGGCCAGTACCTACTTATTGTTTGCTTTGTTGATGTTGCCTGGGTTGCTGACAACGCTCTGGATGAAAGAGCCAGGCTTGCCGCTCAACGAGGAAACAACGCTAGTGCGTTACAAGCTGAGCCATCAGCTGATCTCTGTTGTGGTGTTGATGGTGCTATTGATCTCAGTGCCAGCGATGATGACGCAATTTTATCAAACCGACTTCCAGTCACTGGTGGCAGGCAGCAGCGGTTTAGATGATTTGTTTTACAGTGATCGTGCATTTTTACGTGCGTTGCTCTATACCATTTTGACGGTGTTTTGTTTGTCTTCTATGGGGCGTAGAGGTCTTGCACCCGTGTTGACCCCGGTCAGTGATTTTGTTGTACGTTACCGCTGGCAGGCGCTGTTATTGCTGGGGCTGGTGGCTACCTATCGCATGTCGGATACGGTAATGGGCGTGATGGCCAATGTGTTTTATATTGACCAAGGTTTCAGTAAAGACCAGATTGCCGGTGTGAGTAAAGTCTTTGGTTTAATTATGACCTTGGCTGGCGCTGGAGTGGGAGGTTTATTAATTGTGCGTTTTGGCATTATGCCGATTCTATTGATTGGTGGTATCACTTCAGCGGCGACTAATCTGATGTTTGTGATATTGGCCGGCATGGGCGCCGATCTTAATATGCTAATTGTGACCATTTCCTGCGATAATTTCAGTGCAGGTTTAGCCACTGCTGCCTTTGTGGCCTATTTATCCAGTCTGACGAACCTTAAGTTTTCTGCGACACAATATGCCTTGCTCAGTTCTATTATGTTGTTGTTACCGCGTTTAATTGGCGGCTATTCAGGCGTTATGGTGGATAAGTTTGGTTATGAAAACTTCTTTTTAATCAGCGCCATGTTGGGCGTGCCAACTGTTATTTTGATTGTCTGGCAGTGGCGCGTGGATCGACGTAAGGCCGTCATCAGTGAAGCAAGTACAGCAAGTGCTGATGACGCTTGAGGTATTTTGTTACATCATCTGCTCAATCCACCCTTGAGATTGCATATGTTAGGGTGCATTTAATAACTATATAGACTTGTAAAGGTGCGCCGCATGCGTGGTTTGTTCTTATTGTTTTTAGTATTTCCTCTGCTTGAATTATTTTTATTGATTCGAGTGGGCTCTAGTATTGGCGCATGGGCCACTTTATTCTTGGTTCTGGGTAGTGGTGCAGTAGGTGTTTTGTGTATCCGTTTAGCTGGATTAACCACGGCTTTAAGCGTTCGTCAGCGCATGGCGCAAGGTGAAGTACCCACTGGTGCTATGCTCAATGGTTTATTACTGGCCGTGGGTGGTGTATTACTGTTTATCCCAGGTTTTATCAGTGACTTTTTAGGTTTGATCTGTTTGCTACCTATGACACGTCATTGGTTGAGTAAACGCGTTAATTTACATATGCAGCAGGGCGCAACGCGCTCACAGCAGTTCTATTCGCAAAGCACCGCCTACACTGAGCAAGAGCATTCTTCACAATCTCGCCAGCCGCATATTATTGAAGGTGAGTTTGAGCGTAAAGACCCATAGCGTTCTAAATGATCAATAATGCAAAAAAATATTTAGGCACCCCCTTGAAATATTTGCATGCAGCCCACATCTAACTAAACAGCAAAAGATTCTGCTTAGGCAGATTATTCTGCGTGCTCTGCATCATGCTGAGTGCGCCTCCGGTTTTCCGGATTTAATTAACGTGCCGATGAATATCATCGGTTGATGTAACTAACCCGTTGGGAGAGATCGACAATGAAGCTTCGTCCTCTGCATGACCGTGTGGTAATTCGCCGCAGTGAAGAAGAAACAAAAACAGCTGGCGGCATCGTGCTACCTGGCTCAGCGGCTGAAAAACCTAACCAAGGCGAAATTGTTGCCGTGGGTACAGGTCGCGTTTTAGACAATGGTACTGTGCAAGCGCTCGCTGTAAAAGTGGGTGACAAAGTAGTCTTTGGTCCTTATTCCGGTAGCAATGCTATTAAAGTGGAAGGCGAAGAACTGCTAGTAATGAGCGAAAGCGAAATTCTCGCGGTTGTTGAAGCTTAATTTATCCCCTTGCGTTTAATAACACACAATTGAGGAATATATTTCATGGCTGCTAAAGAAGTAAAATTCGGCGATGCCGGTCGTAAAAAAATGTTAGCTGGCGTCAACGTATTGGCTGACGCAGTAAAAGCAACATTAGGCCCGAAAGGCCGTCACGTGATTCTTGAAAGAAGCTACGGCGCACCGTCAATTACTAAAGATGGCGTTTCTGTTGCTAAAGAAATTGAGCTCAAAGACCGTTTTGAGAACATGGGTGCACAACTGGTGAAAGACGTTGCTTCTAAAGCCAACGACGAAGCCGGTGACGGTACCACCACTGCAACAGTACTTGCACAAGCTATCGTTAACGAAGGCTTGAAAGCAGTTGCCGCGGGTATGAATCCAATGGATCTCAAGCGCGGTATTGATAAGGCAACTATTGCGATTGTTGAAGAAATCAAGCGTTTGGCTAAACCTTGCACTGATAACAAAGCGATTGCGCAGGTAGGTACTATTTCAGCCAACGCTGACTCTTCAATCGGCGATATCATTGCTAACGCAATGGAGAAAGTCGGTAAAGAAGGCGTGATCACTGTTGAAGAGGGTTCAGGCCTAGATAACGAATTGTCTGTGGTTGAAGGCATGCAGTTTGACCGCGGTTACTTGTCTCCGTACTTCATCAACAAGCCAGATACTATGGTTGCTGAGCTAGATAGCCCACTGTTGCTGTTAGTCGATAAGAAAATCTCTAATATCCGTGAACTGCTGCCAGTCCTGGAAGCCGTTGCGAAAGCCGGTCGTCCATTGCTGATCGTTGCTGAAGATGTTGAAGGCGAAGCCTTAGCAACATTGGTGGTTAACAATATGCGCGGTATCGTTAAAGTGGCTGCGGTTAAAGCACCAGGTTTTGGCGATCGTCGTAAAGCGATGCTGCAAGACTTAGCGATTCTAACCGGTGGTACCGTTGTTTCTGAAGAAGTGGGTTTAAGCTTAGACACTACAACTTTAGAGCACTTAGGTAATGCTAAGCGTGTGGTATTGAGTAAAGACAACACCACCATTATTGATGGTGCTGGTAACCAAGCTGATATCGAAGCACGTGTGCTGCAGATCCGTAAGCAAATTGAAGACACCTCTTCAGACTACGACAAAGAAAAACTGCAAGAGCGTCTGGCTAAATTAGCTGGCGGTGTTGCGGTGATCAAAGTTGGTGCTGCCACTGAAGTTGAAATGAAAGAGAAGAAAGCGCGCGTTGAAGATGCTCTGCATGCAACTCGTGCAGCAGTTGAAGAAGGCGTGGTACCTGGCGGTGGTGTTGCACTAGTGCGCGCCCTGCAAGCGATCTCTGAGCTTAAAGGCGATAACGAAGATCAGAACGTAGGTATTGCTCTGCTGCGTCGTGCAGTTGAAGCACCTCTGCGTCAGATCGTTGCCAACGCTGGTGACGAGCCAAGCGTTGTGGTTGATAAAGTTAAGCAAGGCGAAGGTAACTACGGTTACAACGCAGCAAGCGGCGAGTACGGCGATATGATTGCTATGGGTATTTTGGACCCAGCAAAAGTAACACGTTCAGCACTGCAAGCTGCAGCGTCAATTGCAGGCTTAATGGTTACCACTGAAGCGATGATCGCTGAAATCAAAGATGACAGCGCACCTGCAATGCCTGATATGGGCGGTATGGGTGGAATGGGTGGCATGATGTGATGCATTTAATGCATTAATATCTCGCTCTACAGCATCAAAAAACGGCTATCAAGTGATTGATAGCCGTTTTTTATTGGCTGCAATATATCTTTTTTTATGAATAAATGTGCTAGCGTTGATCTGTGAATATATAGCCCTATTCAACAATAATAATTTACAGAGGATATTTTATATGAGCAAAGTTCTTAAACCCTACCAGAAAGCTCAGCATCTGCAGTTGTCCGATAAGCTGCTGTTAGAAGTGCGTGGGCACACTGCTTTACTGACCTTAAATAACCCACCTGCCAATATTTGGGATGCAGATATGCTGCTCGGGGTTAGGCAGTTGCTTGAATATCTTAATAATGATCCAGATATTTATGCTTTAGTGATAACTGGAGCCGGGGATAAGTTTTTTAGTGCTGGCGCTGATTTAAAATTGTTTGCCAGTGCTGATCCTGCGATGGCGCGCAAAATGGCACGCCTCTTTGGTGAGACATTTGAAGCGTTAAGTCGCTATCAGGGCGTGACTATTGCCGCCATTAATGGTTATGCGATGGGTGGCGGTTTGGAGTGTGCGTTGGCCTGCGATATTCGTATTGCTGAAGAGCAGGCGCAGTTAGCCTTACCTGAGGCTTCTGTGGGTTTATTGCCTTGCGCGGGTGGTACACAGAAGTTGTCCTGGTTGGTTGGCGAGGGCTGGGCCAAGCGTATGATTTTATGTGGTGAACGTATTGATGCCCGTACTGCTGAGCGAATAGGCTTAGTCGAAGAAGTGGTTGCTACAGGGCAGGCGCTGACTCAAGCGCTGCAACTGGCTGAGCAAGTTGCCAAGCAAAGCCCTGTCGCTGTGCGGATGGCCAAACCTTTGATTCAGGGTGCGCGCAGTAATGCGCCCGATCATTGGTTACCAGCTGAGCGTGAAGCTTGGGTTGATTTGTTTTCGACTGAGGATATGAAAGAAGGTGTGAATGCGTTTTTAGATAAGCGTCAGCCGCAGTGGAAAAACTGCTGATGGATCAGCAGTCGTTATAAGCAAGCAGAGGGTGTTACCCGTTTTGCTTGCTATGCTCGGGTTAAGGCATACGACTCAGTGCAGCGTGTGCTGTGGTGAGGAGTACTGAAAAGGCCGTAGTGCTCAATGCAGCTACGGCCAGAGGCTTGATTAACCTTGTGACAGCAATTGGCGCAGTTCAATAATGGCCGCGTTAGCACGGGATACATAGTTGGCCATAACGAGTGAGTGGTTGGCTAGGATGCCGTAACCATCACCGTTAAGAATCATCGGGCTCCAGAGAGATTCTTGTGCTGATTCCAGCTCACGGATGATTTGACGAACGCTGACTGTGGCATTCTTTTTAGCAATCACGTCAGCGAAATCAATTTCAATCGCGCGTAAAAAATGTGAGAGGGCCCAAGCTTGGCCACGTGCTTCATAGAAGACATTGTCAATTTGAAACCAAGATGTCTTGATGATTTCTTCTTTAATACCTTTGGCTCTTCCGGTCAGTAAAGGATCGTCAGTCTCAACTTCACCGTCTTGATCTATATTTAAACGGGCTTTGCCAACACTGGCAGAAAGACGCTGTGACAGTGAACCTAAACGTGTTGCCACATCGCCGAGCCAGTTATTGAGATTGTCGGCGCGAGCATAAAACTGAGTATTAGATTTTTCTGGATCACTAAGGCGCTTTAAGTAGCTGTTGAGTGATTTAACACCTAAGCGGTACTCATCTTCAGTAGCCGGTAAGATCCAACTTTTATTATCAAAGTTAAAACGTGGCTCTGCTTTAGCTAAATCAGCATCCTCAGTGGATTGTGATTGTGAGCGCGCAAAGTCTTTACGTAAGGCACGTGATAAGTCGCGCACTTGTACTAAAACGCCATATTCCCATGACGGCATATTGTCGAGCCAGATGCCGGGTGGCGCATAGTCGTTAGTCAAGTAACCGCCGGGTTTGTCGAGCAGTGTGCTGGCTACCTGTTTTAGCGTTTCTACTGTGGTATAGCCGGTGACTATAGGATGTTGTGCTTTGTCTGCAGCTTGTTGTGTATGTTCTTGCACGGAGAAAAAGTCAGGTTCTTGACTCCAGTACCAACCTACAACCAATGTCACTAATAAATAAATAATAATTACTGAGATTATTGCACGGCTAAACCAAATGCCGCCGAAGTAGCTTTTTACATCGTCGACTGAGTCACTGACAGTATCGGTCGCGTCTCGAGTGCGTTTTTTCCAATTGAGCATGCTTAAGCCTTTGTATTGTATTTCGTGAGCCGCCCGTAACAGGTGGCTGTATGTCTTGAGTGTACTATAAAGCATGATATGGCAGTTGTGCAGGGCATGGCTGAAATTTGCTGTGTCTGGCAAATAGTATGCTGTAGTGATAACCGCTGATTAAGCTGGATAATGTGTGTGTTGTCAGGCGAAAAAAGCAGATTTAATAATTTGGCATATACTAAGACTGTTGATGTCTAGGATGACATTTAAACCTTTTGTTCAGGTTAGCTTATGGAGTGGCAGATAGGATGACAGGCAATCAGACATATGATTTACAGCATTTAAAACATTACTTTGCCCAGCCGCTGGTTACTCAAGCCAGATTAGTTTTAATGCAGTGGCAAAGCTTACACAGCGGTCAAGTTCAGTGGGGTGCTCAAGAACAGCTCAGTATGCAGGCGTCAGTCCAGCGTTTATTGGCCTGTGCTAAGCGTATTAAGCAAGCGACCTATGTGCATATTGCCCAAAACTTAATCGATGTTTTAACTGCAATTAAGCACAATAATAATCGTTTAACCAGTCATGCTATTGAGCGTATAGCGCAGTTGCTGCAAGAGCTTTTGCAAACAAGTCTACGTCAGGATGAGCGTGCTGATCAGGTGTTTTTGCCGACCTTACTACGTGAACCCATTTATATTGCTTTGTGCTGCGCTAAACAGGCACAAGCCCTCGCCGCACAATTAGAGTCCTTATACTTTCAGGTTGAAATTTTTACTGATGCTGCTGAGTTGTTGCGTCTGTTTACTTTGCGTCAGCCTGCTGTAATTATTATCGATATTGATTTTGTGGCTCGGCATTATGGGTTGCAACTTGTAGCGCAGTTAAAGTCTCGCGTGAAAAGATCTGTGCCGACACTTTTCTATAGCCAAGCCGATGTATGTATCAAGGTGCAGCTTGCAGCTATACGTGCCGGCGGACAGGCTTTTTACAGTGGTGAGTTTGATATTGCTGTTGTTATGGATAAGGTTGAAGAGTGGACTACGACTCTGACGCACGCCGAGCCTTATCGTGTGCTAGTGATCGATAGTTGCGCTGAGCAGGTAAGCATCACTGAGCAGATGTTAAATGCAGCAGGGATAATCACCTATGCCCTGACTGATCCAACTCAAGTCTTAACTCAGTTATTGGATTTTAATCCTGATTTAGTGATTTTAGATCTTTATATGGTTGACTGTTCTGGGTTCGAGTTGGCTAAAGTGATTCGCTACCATGATCGCTTTGTTGGCGTGCCAATGATCTATTTATCAGCAGAAGATCAGATTGATAAGCAATTGGATGCACTGAGTGAAGGAGTCGATGGTTTTTTGATAAAGCCAGTGCAGGCGCAACATTTAATAACCACTGTGCGTCAGCAGATTGTTCGCGCTCGTCATTTGAATTCGCGAATTATGCGTGACAGTTTAACCGGGCTGTTTAATCATGCGCATATTTTACAGTTGTTGGATGATGAGCGCAGTCGTACGCATAAAACTAGGCAGGCATTGAGCTTTGTAATGCTTGATATCGACCACTTTAAACAGGTTAATGATAGCTATGGTCATTTAGTTGGCGATCAGGTGATTAAAGGTCTGGCGTTGTTTCTAAAACAGCGTTTACGACGCACGGATTTTATTGGCCGTTACGGTGGTGAAGAGTTTGCAGTGATCTTACCTGGTACCAATGCACAAGCTGCAGCCAAGGTGATCAATGATATTCGTCAGCGATTTTCTGAAATACGATTTTCAGCACCGCACGCAGAAGTGCTCTGCACCTTTAGCGCAGGTATTGTTGAGTATAATACTCATGTTGATAGTACCCGCTTAGTGCTTTTAGCTGACCAAGCACTGTATGAGTCTAAGCATGCAGGACGCAACTGCGTTAAGGTTTCTGAGCAGTTGCGCTGACTGCAATGCTTAAGGTGCTGCCTGTATAGTTTGGCGTACTTTTTCAAGTAATCCAGCATTGGGATAGCCGTCTGCGGGTAAACTTTGCCATTGCTGAAAGCTGCGCACCGCTTGACGTGAATGAATGCCGATAATGCCATCTGGGTTACCGCTATCAAAGCCGAGCTGATTGAGCAGGGTTTGCAGTTCGACGCGTTCTTGTCGGCTGAGCATACGCTCATGTTTTGGCCAAGCCGCTGGCGCACGATACTCACCTTGCAAAGCGTTCGACAGTAAGCCAATTGCCAAGGCATAGGATGAGGAATTGTTGTACTTTAAGATGCTGCGAAAGTTATCCAATAGTAAATAGGCTGGGCCTTGATGGCCACTAGGTAAAAATAAAGTAGCCTGCAGTTGGCCAAGTTTGCGCATGCTGATTTTATCGCGTGGACGCACACCTAAGGCTTGCCATTGCGCTAGTGTTTTGCGAACTTGACCATCAGCGATGGCATAATCAAAGCCTTGAACGGGTAATTGCACTTCAAAACCCCAAGGTAGGCCGTGTTGCCAGCCGGATAAACTTAAGTAGTTTGCCGCAGAGGCGAGGGCGTCAGTGCTGGAGTTCCAGATGTCACGGCGGCCATTACCATCAAAGTCAACGGCGTACTGGCGGTAAGTGGTGGGCATAAACTGGGTTTGTCCCATAGCTCCTGCCCAAGAACCTAGCATAGCGCTGGGGCTGATATCGCCTTCTTGTAAAATATGCAGAGCAGCCAATAACTGGCCGCGCCAAAATGCGTTACGGCGGCCTTCATAAGCTAAGGTTGCTAGTGAGCGAATCACATTTTTACTACCAATGTTTTGGCCAAAACCGCTTTCCATACCCCAGACGGCAACTAAGATGCTGGGCTCAACGTTGTAGCGCGACTCAATCGCATTTAAGGTCTTTGCATGCTCAGCCAACAAGGCTTTACCGCGTGCAACTCGCCATGATGACACAGCGCTTTCTAAATATTCCCAGACTGGACGGCTGAATTCTGGTTGGCTTTGATCCGCGGCAATCACTTGTGGATCAGGTGTCAGTCCAGCTAAGGCTTGTTCAAACAGCAAAGGACTGATGCCTTCACTGAGGGCTTGCATACGTAGCTGCGCACGCCAGTCGGCAAAGCTTTGTGCTGTAGTGACGGGGGCTAGAGACTGTACTGCTGAGGTTGAGACGCTTGGCGTTATCACCTGAGTCGTTGTTGTGCTAGCACAGACTTGGCTGCTGAATAGGCTGGCCATAATCACAATATAAATAGAGGGTAAACGCTCAAGCATGGGGCATCTCGATCTTAATAAGGACTCAACTTTAACATGCTGAGCGGTTTAATAAAGTCAGTAAAAGTAAGGATAGTGCGTGCTAGCAAGCTAAGGCAATAAACAAATTATGCAGCTAAAAAAAGAAAAGCCTCAGGGCTATTAAACCGAGAGGCTTTTTGATTGCGGCAGTAACTGCCTTTGCCTTTCTTGGCGCGCTCTTGGCGGCTGCGAAACAGCGGCTGGGCAATAATGGATTTAGCTTTATTAGTGCGTTTTTCAGAACGCTGACTCATGATCATACTCCTTACGAGCTTTGGCTCGTAGCCGGTGTTAAGTGCTATTAAGCACTGTAAGTATTCTACTCTATTGTATGGATGTCCAGTGCTATTGGTTACTCTAAAATATCAGACTCACTGCACTTAAAAAAGTGCAGTGGCTGATAAAATATAATTGTTTAGTTATGCTAAACGCTTATAGCGTACACGCTTAGGTTGAGCTGCTGCATCCCCCAAACGCTTTTTACGATCCGCTTCGTAATCCGTGTAGTTACCTTCAAAGAACACTACGCTCGAATCGTCTTCATATGCCAAAATATGTGTGGCAATACGGTCTAAGAACCAGCGGTCGTGCGAGATGACAATCGCAGAGCCTGGGAAGTCCAAGAGCGCTTCTTCCAGTGCGCGTAAGGTTTCGACGTCAAGGTCGTTGGACGGCTCATCAAGCAGCAAAACGTTAGCGCCTTGCTTAAGTGTCAGCGCTAAGTGCAAGCGACCGCGCTCACCACCGGACAGGTCTTTCACAAACTTTTGTTGGTCCGAGCCTTTAAAGTTAAAACGGCCGACATAACCGCGTGAAGGCACTTCATAGTTACCGACTTTAATCATGTCGTAACCGTCAGAGATTTGCTCCCATACAGTTTTAGAGCCGTCTAGGCTGTCACGCTGCTGATCAACGCTAGCGAGCTTAACGCTCTCACCAATAATGATTTCACCTGAGTCGGGTTGTTCAACACCCATAATCATTCTAAAGAGAGTGGATTTACCTGCACCGTTACCACCGATCACACCGACAATGGCACCTTTAGGTAGGGTGAATGACAAGTCATCAATCAGTACACGATCGCCATAGGCTTTGCTAACGTTTTTGACTTCAATGACTTGGTCGCCTAAACGCTCACCGGCTGGGATATAAATTTCATTGGTTTCGCTGCGTTTTTGGAATTCTTGCGATTGCATTTCTTCAAAGCGCGCTAGACGTGCTTTAGATTTAGACTGACGGCCTTTGGCACCTTGGCGCACCCACTCTAACTCAGCTTTCATGGCTTTGTTGTGTGAGGTTTCTTGCTTGGCTTCTTGGCTCAAACGGTTGGCTTTAGCTTCCAGCCACTGTGAGTAGTTACCTTCAAAAGGAATACCTTGGCCACGGTCCAGCTCAAGAATCCAGCCAGCGACGTTATCAAGGAAGTAACGGTCGTGGGTGATCGCTACGACAGTACCGGTAAAGTCATGTAGGAAACGCTCAAGCCAAGCAACAGAGTCAGCATCCAAGTGGTTGGTCGGCTCATCGAGCAGCAGCATATCAGGTGCGGATAATAATAAACGGCACAAAGCAACACGGCGTTTTTCACCACCGGATAAGTGCTCAACTTTGGCGTCCCAAGCGGGCAGGCGTAGTGCATCTGCAGCCACTTCCAGCTGGCGCTCAATGTTGTGGCCGTCGCTGGCTTGTAAGATCGCTTCGAGTTTAGCTTGCTCGCTAGCCAGCGCATCAAAGTCTGCATCAGGTTCGGCATAGGCAGCATAGACTTCATCCAGACGCGCTTGTGCATCTTTGATTTCACCTAAGGCTTCTTCAACGATTTCACGTACGGTTTTAGTTGGATCGAGCTGCGGCTCTTGCGGTAAATAGCCGATATTCAGGCCCGGCATAGGACGCGCTTCACCGTTAAATTCAGTATCAACACCCGCCATAATGCGTAATAAAGTGGACTTACCTGAGCCGTTGAGACCTAAGACACCAATTTTGGCGCCAGGGAAAAATGATAAGGAAATATCTTTGAGAATTTCACGCTTAGGTGGAACAACTTTGCCAAGACGGTGCATGGTAAAAACATACTGAGACATTTTCGACCCTAATAGTTAGTGAGTAAGTAGCTGACCGAGTAGCTCTGATGCGAAGAGC
>LFRM01343451.1_pt1 | contig 13860 bp, 10 predicted proteins | sample 618341 | NCBI WGS metagenome assembly LFRM01 (sample SAMN03654438, study PRJNA283298) | anaerobic digester metagenome | isolation source: pool of bioreactors CSTR01a, CSTR02a, and CSTR03a thermophilic anaerobic... | place: Denmark: Kgs. Lyngby | collected 2014-05-21 | reverse complement strand
TCTGTAGCCATCCTTTTTAAATATATTGTGGGCCTTTACTAGCTTCTCTCCTGTTTCCTTCCTTATGGCACATACGTGTACTGGATATATTTTTTTCCCTGTAAAATTATTTGTAGTTGCATATCTTAAATCTATAATAAAACTATCGTCTAAGTCCTGTAGTAGAACTAATCCATCTATTATCTTGATTGCTTTCTCCCCCTTTTGTCATATTCCTCTCACTATTCAGAATATATACATTATATCATTTTACATTAGCAAATTAAAGTATTATCTGTAGCCATCCGTAGGTATCTGTAATTATCTGTAGTTATAAGATAAACATCCTTGCTGTAATCATATCTAAAACATCCTTGGCCTGATATTCAACGGTGTGGGCATCTACTAGTTTAGCTCCAGGATAGTGTTTTGCCTTATGGGCATCTTCATGTTGGCTAAACCTAATTTCTAGCTTTGGATTTTTAGGTGCTTCTATCTTACATTGGTCTATGTTTTGAAGGGCTTTTTTAACTCCTTTTCTTATAAGTTCACAGGCCCTTTCAGGATGAATATTAAATGTTGCACCGCCAACTCCAGATTTTACAGCCACAGTTTCTATATTTGGAACTAACTTTTTACTGTTCTCACAGAGCATCTCGTCTCCAGATAAGAATACTACTGGTACTCCATGATATGCGGCTATCATAGTATTTATGGTAAATTCGGAAGCTATTTCGTCGTTTATCTTAAGCCAAGTACATTTTTTACTATCCATGGTATGGGCTAGGGGATTTCCATTTTCACCGGCAGCTGAATGGTAACCAATAAAAATTGCAGCATCAAAACTTGCATCTATACCTGCCATCATGGATTCTGGAGAAGAAGTCCATCCCCTTATTACTGAGGCTTCCTTTGGTAGTTTTGATATATCTAAATTTCTTGCATAGTCATGGGCATCCTTAATTATAATTTCCTTGGCTCCTGCCTCTAGTGCCCCTTGGCAGGCAGCTATTGTTTCTTTAGTCATCTGTTCTCTAGCCCATGCATATTCATGATGGCCTAGTTCAGTTTCATTCCAGGAAGTTACCCCTGTAACACCTTCAATATCAACGCTTATAAAAATCTTCATATTATCAACCCCTTTTTATTTATCTTAATTGATATATATGCTATTTCTTAATGGATTTCTACAATTATTAAGAAACTAATCTATCTGTTAGTTTTTATAAATCGTTTCTTAATAGGTCTTCGTAGGTCTCCCTCTTAACTATTAGCCTGTCTTTTCCATCCTTTAGCATGACTACTGCAGGCCTTGGGATCCTATTATAATTACTAGACATGGAATAGTTGTATGCACCGGTAGATAGGACTGCTAAAATATCTCCCCTCTCTACCTGAGGTACTTTTAAATCCCAGATCAGGATGTCTCCTGATTCACAACACTTGCCTGCTATGGTGACAACTTCTGTAGGCTCTTCATCTACCTTATTAGCTACTACAGCTTCATATTTTGCTTGATATAGGCTTGGTCTTGGATTATCAGGCATACCTCCATCTACTGAAACATAAGTCCTAATTCCAGGAATCTCCTTAATGGCTCCAATGGTGTAAAGGGTAATACCTGCTTCTCCAACTATCCATCTGCCAGGCTCTATTATGATTAAAGGCCTTTCTAAACCGTATTCTTGACAGCTTCTCTCTACTTCTTCCATTATGGAGTCTGTAAAATAGGATAAGGATTTTCTTCTTTCCCCTTCCACATAATGGATGCCATAGCCTCCACCTGTATTTAATTCCTTAGTGATAAAACCATATTTGTCTTTTACGTCCTTCATTAAATTGGTCATAATCCTAATTGCTTTGATATGGGTGTCATTTTCTAGAAGCTGAGAACCTATGTGGAAATGGAAGCCCAAAAGTTCTATATTTTTCATATTTAAAGCCTTTGTAACAGCTCTTTCTATAGTTGTTTCAGTCAAGGGGATACCAAATTTTGAATCTACTTGACCCGTTTGTATGTATTTATGGGTTTGAATATCTAAACCAGGGCTTATTCTAAACAATATATTAACCTTTTTATCGTGTTTTTGGGCAATAGCCTCAATTAAATCTATTTCTTCTATATGATCTACTACTATTCTTCCTACATTATTTTTTATTGCTAATTCTAATTCTTCCATGGTTTTGTTATTTCCGTGAAAGATTATCTTATCCATGGGAAAATCCACTTGTATGGCAGTATATAGCTCCCCACCAGATACTACATCCATACCAAGACCTTCCCTCTTTATAATCCTTGCCATTTCCTTAGTCAAAAAAGCTTTGCTGGCGTATACAGCCATGGTTCTAGGATATTTTTCTAAAAAGTCCTCTCTTATTTCAGCACATCTTTCTATAATGTAGTCTTCAGACATTACATATAGAGGTGTCTTGTACTTTTTCGCTAACTCTACTGTATCACATCCTGCAAATAGAAAATTGTTCATCTCTTCCATCTCCTTCTTATGTTAGTCCTTCATTTATTTAATGCAATAAATGTGCCAAGATAATAGTTAGTATTTTTCGCCATCCTTTTAAGACAAATGTAAATTTTCTGAATAATATTTCCTTTTTTCGGGACTGTTTTCCGCATATCCGGAAAGTATAATGTTGTTTGATTTTTATCTCATCTTCAAAAGTCTTAAAATCCCCTTTGTTTGTAATAGAATACCTATCTTTAAACATTCCTCATCTACTTTAAAGTGTTCATTGTGGATTGGGGCAGTCCAATTTTTTGACTTGTTGCCACAGCCTAAAAAATAATAGGCTCCCCTTGTTTTCTTTAAAAAGAATGAGAAATCATCGGCTCCCAGGCTTGGGAATTCTTTAAAGCTTACCTTATCCCTTCCAAGGGTTTCTTCTGCTAGGTCTCTTAGGACGTCTACTACTTCATCATCGTTAATCAGGACAGGATAACCTTCTTCAAAGTCTACAATAGCCTTGGCACCATGAGATCTTGCTGTGTTTTCTGCTATTTCCCTCATCCTCTTCATAGCAAAGTTTCTAGTTTCTTCATCTAAGGTTCTAAGGGTTCCTGATATAGTAACTTCCCCTGGAATTATGTTGTTTTTTACACCACCGTGAATTTGGCCTATGGTGACTACAACGGAATTTAATGGGGAAATATTTCTACTTACTATGGTTTGTAGGCCTAAGACAATTTGGGCAGCTACTACTACTGGGTCTATAGATTCTTCTGGATAGGCTGCATGACTGGATTTGCCAATTACCCTTATATTAAACTCATTAGAGGAGGCATTTAGTTTCCCATATTTTAGTTGTACATACCCTGCATCCAATTGGGGTAAAACGTGGAGAGATAACATATACTCTACCTTGGGATTATTCAAGTGACCTTCCTCTATCATGGGCTTTGCACCGCCCACGGTCTCTTCAGCTGGCTGAAAAAATATCTTCACATTTCCTTCCAGTTCGTCTTCCATTTCCTTTAGGATTTTAGCTACTCCTAAATGTATTGCTGTATGAACATCATGGCCGCAGGCATGCATTACTCCTTCCTTAAGGGACTTATAGGGTAGATCATTTACTTCACTTATGGGCAGGGCATCTATATCTGCCCTGGCTCCAACGGTAATACCCTCTTTCTTGCCCCTAATAATGGCAACAACTCCTGTCTTAGCCACTCCCTTAATATGTTCAATCCCCCAGTTACTTAAATATTCACATATCTTATTAGAAGTTCTATACTCCTGCTGGCTAAGTTCTGGGTACATATGAAAATCTCGTCTTATTGCTACTATTTCATCAAATATTTCATTTACTCTTTTTTCTAAATCCATTTCCCTCTCCTGTTGATTTTTATTTTTTTATATCTTCATTTAGACTAAAAGTATTTTTCTTTAAAAAATATCCGACTTTCATCTACTTTTAGCCTTTTTATTTTTTTATATATTATACTATAATAGCAGATTATATATAATTTGTACAAGGCAACTTTTTTCTAATTTGAAATTTTCCATCTTTTCGGACTAGTTAAATAATTCACAATCCACAGTTCATAATCTCCTTCGACAATTCACTTGTTCCCTTCATGATTTGTCATTTTTCTTATCTACTATCAAGCCAAAAGCTTTACCCCATCAACTATTCACTATTCACTATTCACTATTAACTATTAACTATAAAAATTGCCAGGATAACCTGGCAATTTTTATAGTTTCATGGCAAAATTCTTTCCAAACTCTATGCATTTTTCTATGGCTTCCTCATCAGGATTCCATAGGACTTTTATTCCCTCTTGAACCACTTCTAACTTAGCATCTTTAAGCTTTTCTTCTATAATAGCTACTGATTCACCAGACCATCCATAGGAGCCAAAGGCTGCTGCTTTTTTCTTTTTAAATCCTAAGCCCCTAATCATTTCTAGGAGTCCTCCTGTAGCATTCATTATGCCCTTATTCACTGTAGAAGAGCCAAATAAGAAGGCCTTAGATTTAAATAGCTGGGTTATTATGTCATTTTTATCTGTTTCCGCTGCATTGTATAATTTTACAGTTGTATCCGGACTTACAGATTTAATCCCTTCAGCAATGGCTTCTGCCATTCTCTTAGTGCAGTTCCACATGGTGTCATATACTATGGTTACCTGATTTTCTTGGTATGCATCTGCCCATTCTAAGTATTTTTCCACTATCTGGGCTGGATTATCTCTCCATATTATACCATGAGATGTAGCTATCATATTTAATGGTAGGTTTAGACTTAATACCTCTTTAATCTTATTTGTAACTAAGGCGCTAAAAGGTGTAAGTATATTGGCATAGTATTTAATAGCCTCTTGATATAATTCACATTGGTCTACTAAATCATTGTACATTAAGTCTGAAGCATAGTGTTGTCCAAAGGCGTCATTTGAGAATAAGATATTATCGCCACTCATATAGGTCATCATACTATCTGGCCAATGTAACATTCTTGCTTCAACAAAAGTTAAAGTTGATTCACCTATGTCTAAAGTATCTCCAGTCTTTACCTCTACAAAATTCCAATCCTGATGATAATGTCCCTTTAAAATCTTAACTCCATTAGATGTACAGTAAATTGGAGTATCGGGTATCTCTTTCATTAGTAGAGGCAAGGCTCCACTATGGTCTACTTCCCCATGTTGACATATGATATAGTCAATTTCATTTAAGTCAATTTCCTTCTTTAAATTGGCTACAAACTCTTCAGCAAAGGGTCCCCATACTGTATCAATAAGTACTGTCTTTTCATCCCTAATTAAGTATGAGTTATATGAAGAACCCTTATGTGTTGAATATTCATCTCCATGAAATGTCCTTAATTCCCAATCAATTTTCCCTACCCAGGTAACCTTATCTGTAAGTTTAAAACTCATGGCTTAACCTCCTAAAATTTTAATCAATTTATTTATACCCATTGTGTTAACATTAATTCTATTTATTGGCCTGTTAAATATTTCAAATATGGTGAATCTATCGGTACCATTAGAAGGGTTTCTCCATCTATGGAAACCTTATATGAATTTAAAGTGATATAAAGCTTAAAGAAGTCTGGGTCCTGACCATAGCTATCATTATAGATTTTGGCGGCTTCCTTTTCTCCTTCAGCTACTATCTCTTGAGCCCTAGCCTTAGTTTTTGCAATCAGTTCTGCAACTTCCCTATCTGCATCTGCCATAATTTTAGTTTTTTCTGCATCTCCTTGGGACAAGTACTCCTGGGCTTTACTCTCCCTTTCTGATATCATCCTCTTATATACAGATTGTTCATTGCTTTCCGGTAAGTCTATTCTTTTCATTTGAATATCTACTATTTCTATTCCATAGTTATTTTTATCTAATATTTCATTAATATTATTTTCAACTATTGTATCTACATTGCCTCTTTGATTATCTGACGGGTTGATTATGGCTCCATACTCTAGCTTACCAAGTTCATTTCTCACATCTGAATACATAATATCACTCAATCTTGCCTCAGCAGCATCAATGGTCTTTAAGGTTTCAACCATTTGTACAGGATCTGTTATTCTCCAAAGAGCATAATAGTCTACCATGATCCTCTTTTTATCATAAGTATTTATCTCTGTAGCAGGCACATCATAAAACAATACGTTTTTTGGAAGTTTTGATAAGCTTTGAATGAAGGGAATTTTAAAATTTAAGCCTTCAGTGTCTATTACTCTTACGATTTTTCCAAACTGCCTAATTATACCGTATTCATTTGGTCTTATTACAAAGGCGTTGCTTAATATGATAATTCCAACTATTAATATTGGTAAGTAAATAAATAGTATCCTTTTCATAGTTTTAGCCATATCCTTCATCTAATTCCCTCCCTTTCTAACCATATTGTCTATAGGTAGATATTTTACGGTTCCACCAGAATCATCTACTATAATTAATTGTGCATCTTTAAATGCTAGTTCCAAGGCTTGAACAGTAAGCCTATGTCTAGTTATATCTGGATTATTCTTATATTCTGAGTAGATGGCATTAAATTGAGCCACATCTCCTTTAGCCTTTTCTATTAAGGTTATCCTTTCACCTTCTGCCTTGCTTAATATGGCAGCTATCTCACCTTCCACCTGATTTATCTTTTCATTTCTATATTTTTCAGCTTCGTTTATTTTGGTTATTCTTTCTTCCCTTGCATCTGTTACTGCTTTAAAGGCTGCATCTACTTCAGCAGTTGGTAAATCTACGTCCTGAAGGTTGACGTTTATAATGGATATTCCCAAGCCATACATATTTGCTAGTTCAACTAGGTTTTCCCTTATATCATTAATAATCTTAGTCCTACCGTCTGTTAAGGCTTCATCTACTGTGGAACTACCTATAACAGTCCTCAAGGATGAAGAGGCCGCATTGTATAAAATAGTCCTAGGATCAGATGTGTTATATAAAAAGGCTACAGGGTCTACGATTTTCCACTGGACTTCTAAGTCTGCTAGAATAATATTTTCATCTCCCGTTATCATCTTTGATTCGTACTCATTTACAATAGTCTGGTCTCCAACTTCCTTATAGCCTATTGTAAGGGAAAAAGTCTCCTTAGAAAGCTTATGTACCTTTTGTATTGGATAAGGTAGTTTGAACTTTAAACCAGATTCAATAATTTCATCACTTGGTTTACCAAAGGTAGTAAGGACTGCGAACTCAGTTTGGTCAACTGTATAAAAACTGCTACCCAAAATAATTACAACAAGGAATATCCCTATTACAAGCCAAAGAATCTTTGGATTGATGTTAATATTACGAGATTTTTTTTCATCCATATAAATTACATTTTCATCTTCCTGCTTTCTTTTCTTTATTCTTCTTATTATTTCTTGGGCTGCTATAATAGCCGCACCTAAAATTATTACTACAAAATACTTCAATAAAATTCCCCCCTTAATTTTTCTCTGCAATTACTTATACCCGGAGTTGCTATATTATTAACAATTTTTAATATATAATATATATTTATTTTCCCCTACATGGGGAATATATAAAATAGTCTAATTATACGAGGTGATATGATGAAATCCATAGAAATTATGGTTGAAGAACATGAGAATATTAGGAGGATGCTTAAGGTAATTAGAAAGCTTTGCTATAAACTGATGACAGAGCCTAATTATGATATATCAGATTTCCCTAAGATCATAGATTTTGTAAGGAACTATGCTGATAAACACCATCATGGTAAAGAAGAAGATATCTTGTTTGCTACCATGAACAGGGAAATTGAGAAACTAGCAAAGTCAGGTGCCATTACCGGCATGTATATTGAACATGATAATGGGAGACTATACATGACTAATCTAGAAAAAGCCCTAGAGGAATACAAAAAGGGCAATGATGAAGCTAGGCTTGATATTATAGCCAATTCCATTTCCTATACAGATTTGTTAGATAGGCATATAGAGAAGGAAAATACTGCCATGTATAAGTTCGCAGAAAAAATGCTAAGTGAAAGTGTAAAATCAACAGTAGATGCTGAATGTCAAAGCATAGAAGACAAGGCTACTGACATAGGACTTCAAGAAAAGTATATAAAATTACTTGAGGAATTGGAAGAGAAATACCTATAAGTAGTGTATAAAGTAATCATAAGGTGACCTGTGTAATATAAATATATTACTTTGGTCACCTTTATTGTTTTTTGTATTGACATTTGGAAAATTTTGGTGTACTATCCACTTAGTACTCTGGTACAAATATATAAAGCAAAAGGGGGATAACATGAAAAAATTTACTTTAAGGGGAAAATCCATTTCCCTAATCCTATTAATTACTCTATTATCAACATTTTTATTTTCCAGCATAGGTTTTAGTGTTTCTTATGCTGATACAAATGACCTAAAAGTTGGAGAGACATATTTTGGTTTCAAATTAGTGGAAGAGAGGAACTTGGAAGAATTAAATTCTATAGGCAGGGTATTCTACCATGAAAAAAGTGGAGCTAGATTGTTCCAAATAGAAAATGATGATCAAAACAAGTCCTTTTCTATTAGCTTTAGAACTCCTGTAGATAACAATAAGGGGATTCCACATATTTTAGAACATGTATTGCTAACTGCAGGTTCAGAAAAATATCCAGTAAAACAACTTTTCTTTGAAATTTTGAAAGGTTCTCTAACCAAAAATATTAATGGTTTTACTTCACCTGATAAGACCACTTATATATTTTCAAGTATGAATGATAAAGAATTTGATGATTTAATGGATATTTATTTAAGCCTAGTATTTAACCCTGCATTTTATAAGGATGAAAAATCCTTTAAGGTAGATGGATGGCATTATAAAATTGAAGATAAGGATGGACCATTAGAATATAATGGGGTTGTATATAATGAAATGAAGGGATCCTTATCCTCTCCTGATACCTTACTTTATTATTCTATACTGAAAAGCTTGTATCCTGATACTAACTATGCCTATGAGTTTGGTGGAAATCCATCAGAGATACCCGATTTAACCTTTGAAGAATTAAAGAATTTCTATGATAAATACTACCATCCTTCAAATTCCTATATATACCTATATGGTGATATGGATATATTGGAAAAATTAGACTTTATAGATGAAAATTATTTAAGCAAGTTTGATGGAATAGATGTTGATTCTAAGCTAATATCTCAAGAAGCCTTCAAAAAAAGAAGAGATGTTACAGTAGAATATCCTATTGGTATGGAGGAGTCTGAAGAAGGTAAGTCATCGGTAAGTTTAAACTTTGCTGTTGATGGTGAAAACAGGATAGACACTTGGACATCTTTTAATGTCCTAACTTATATGCTATTTAATAATCCTGCTTCTCCTGTAGTTCAAAAACTAAACAGTGAAGGCTTCTATAATATTAGTGGTGGCTTTTCACCTACATTTTTACAACCCTTCCTATCTATAACTGCTAGAAATATTAATCCGGATATGAAGGAAAAATTCGTAGACATCGTACTGTCTTCCTTGGAAGATATTGTTGAAAATGGAATAGATAAAAACCTTATTAAATCAACATTAAACAGTGTGGAACTGGAACTAAGGCAACAATATGCCAGAGATATAAACACAGGCATTATGTATGGGGAATTAGTCATGTTAAATTGGCTATATGATAAGGATCCCTTTGCAGGCTTAAGCATTGGAGAAAGCTTTTCAAAGTTGAATATAGCCATTGATGAACCCTACTTTGAAGAGTTAATTAAAGAATATATCTTAGATAATGATCATAGTTCCCTAGTCCTTCTTAAGCCAAGAAAAGGCTTGATGGAGGAAAGACTTGCTGCGGAAGCAGAAAAACTAGAAGAAATTAAAAAATCTTTAACAGATGAAGAATTAGAAAAACTTATAAAGGATTATATTGAATTTACAGTATGGAATAATAGCCCTAACTCTGAAGAAGCATTGAGCACAATACCCACCCTGTCCTTAGAGGATTTAAGGCCAAATATAGAAGAAATACCTACTATAGTAAGAAATTATTATGGAATTAAGGTTTTACACCATCCTCTGTTTACCAATGGTGTTGGTAAAATAAACCTATATTTTGATGCTTCTACTGTAAGACAGGAACAAATTCCTTATATAAATTTATTAGCTATGGTATTAGGAAATTTAAGCACTAAGAATTATCACTATACTGAGCTTCCTATTGAAAAAGCTATGTACACCGGTGGAATTTATTATAATACAAGGGTGTTTAATAAGCCCGGTTCAAATGATGAATATTATCCTAAGCTAGTTGTTTCATCTATGGCTACGGAAGATAATATTTCTAATATGCTTAAATTAATTGGCGAGGAGATAAAGAATACTAAATTTGATGATAAGGAAAGGTTGAGACAACTTATTTCAGTCATAAAGGGTAATCTTGAAGCTGAATTAATCGGTGGTCCTATAAATATGGGGGCAATTAGGAATATCTCATATTTCTCACCATCAGAAAAATATCTTGATACTTTAACAGGTTTTTCATATTATGATTTCATTGCAGACTTAGATAAAAATTTTGATGACAAATATGAAAATATTGTAAAGAACCTAGACTATGTGAAAAAGGCCATATTTAATAGGAAAAATCTAGTAATAAGCATTACTGGAGAAAATGAGACATATGAAGCCTTTATGGAAAATTTCTTTACCCTAACTAATTCTATTGGAAGTATGATACTCCGTCCTCAAGAGTACCAATTTGATTTTGATATTAAAAATGAAGCCTTTGCTGCTCCAATAGATATTTTATATAATTTTGCAGCCTTTGATTTAACAGAACAAGGATATGAATATACTGGTAAGATAGAAGTTTTAAACAATCTCTTACAGTTGGATTATTTATTTAATGAGCTCCGTATTAAGGGTGGGGCCTATGGAGCCATGTCTGCCATCTTAGATGAAAATAGCTTTGTTCTTATTAGCTATATGGACCCTAACTTAAAGGAAACCTATAGTGTTTATAAGGGTGTTGTTGACTACCTTAAGAACTTTAATCTAAGTGAAAAAGACTTTGAAAAGTATATTGTATCTTCTCTTGCCCAATACTATGTGCCTATGTCTAATATGTCAAAGGCAGATCTAGCAGACACTTACTATTTCTATGGAACTAGTATGGATGACCTAAACAGGGTATTAGATGAAATATTAAATACTAAACCAGAAGATATAAGAGGCTTTGCTAAGATGTTTGAGAAGGGCTTAAAGGATAATTATATCTTGACCATAGGAAATGAAAAAATAGTACTAGACAATGAAGATATATTCAATAAAATAAATAATTTAATTAAATAAATTTAGGGTCTGTTTCATAGTTTTGAAACAGACCCTTATTCTATTTCCTTTAAAGCCTCAATATCCAATATAATTATTCTCCTATGGCCAATTAATTTTATAATTCCCATATCTTGAAAGGCCGTTAGTTTTCTACTTAAGGTCTCTTGACTCATACCTAAATATGATGCTAAATCCCTTTTACTCATCTTTAGTACTATTTCATTTTTCCCTTCTGCCATATTGATTAAGGCCTGGGCAATTCTTTTTTCAACTCCATATAGGCTGATGTTTTCTATTAGGCTTTCAGATTTTTCCAATCTCTTGCTTAATTCTTCAATGACTTTGAGGGCAATGGCAGGAAATCTTTTCATCAAATCTTTAAGCTTTTGCCCATCTATGACACATACTCTTGTCTTGGTCAAGGCCTCTCCGTTATCTGTTAGGGGCAAGGAGCTAAAGAGTGATAGCTCTCCCATAAATTCGCCAGGCCCCAAGACCCGAATTACTTGTTCCTTGCCAGAGTCAGTAATCCTTGTAATCTTTACTTTGCCAGAATGAATTACATATAGCTTTTCTCCCTTGTCTCCAGCCATATAGATCATTTGACCCTTTTCATATACCCTTTCCCTGGTTATTCTGGCTACTTCCATCATTTCATCATAGGTTAAGTTGCTGAATATGGGAACTATTTCTATACAGGACTTTCCATCTCTACTAAAACAATTACAATTCATCTTATCACATCCTTAAGCCTTTGCATGACTTTCTAAAATCATTTCATCTATTCTCTCCTTTGTAACAGGCCTACTAAAATGATAGCCTTGTGCAATATCACAATTCATCTCCTTTAGTATATATAATTGCTCAGAGTTTTCCACCCCTTCTGCAATTACCCTTAAGCCCAACTGTTTCGCTAATACTATTATGGTGTTGGAAATCAATTTATTCTTATCATTTCTTTCAATATCCCAAATAAAAGACCTATCTATTTTTAACTCATTGACACTCATTTCATTTAAATAGCTTAGGCTAGAATAGCCTGTACCAAAATCGTCTATGGCAACTGCTATACCTAAACTCCTTAGTCTATTTAAGACTTCTATTGTATGCTTGATATCTGATATGGCTATGGTTTCTGTAATCTCTAAAGTTAGATTACGAGGATTTAATCCAGATTCATTAATGATTTCAGTAACTTTATTTACAAAATCATCCTGTTGGAATTGTTTAGAAGAAATATTTACTGATACTATTATTTCCTTACCTTCATCCTGCCACTTCTTCCCATCTAAGCAGGCTTGTCTTATGATCCATTCCCCCATTTGAATAATAAAGCCACTTTCCTCTGCCAAGTAAATAAATTCATCTGGGTATAATAAGCCCCTTTCTGGATGGTTCCACCTAACTAGGGCTTCTACCCCTCTTATTTCACCGGTGGATATATCTATTTGAGGTTGATAATGTAAAACTAATTCATCATATTCCACTGCATACCTAAGCTGGTTTAAAAGCATCATTCTCTCTAAGCCTTCAGATTTAATTTCCTCACCATAGATATAGTAAGTATTTCCCCCTAAGCCCTTAGACTTATATAGAGCAAGGTCTGCATTCTTTATTAAGCTATGGGTATCTACTCCACCATCTGGGAAAGTAACTATTCCTATACTGGTTGTTAAGTATAAGGTATAGTCTTTTACTATATAGGGAGATTTAAAATCTGCCAGAATCCTTTCTGCTAGATCAGTTACTTCATCTATATTTTTATAGTTATTCNNTATTCATCAATATATAGAACTCATCTCCACCTGCCCTAGCCACTATATCTCCACTTTTTACCAACTTGCTAAGGCGGTTGCCTAATAGTTTCAATATATAATCCCCTACATTATGGCCTAAAGTATCATTTATATGTTTAAATCGGTCGATATCTAAAAATAGGATGGCAAAATTGGATAATACTCTCATCGGGATTTTCAAATTTATTGTTTACTTCCTCAACGAAATATGTCCTATTGGGTAAAGAGGTAATGGGGTCAAAATAAGCTAAGTTGTAAATCTCCTTTTGCTGTTCTATTAAGTTCTTATTTGCCATTTCCAGTTCTAAGGTCCTTTTAGAAACCTCTTTTTGTAGTCTCTTACTATACATATATAGGAAAACAAAACTCATTAATAAGATTATAAGTCCAAATATTAATTTATCCTTATAGAGATCTAAGATCAATCTAAGGTTACTTATACTTTCTCCGAACCATTTATTATATATGGCTTCATAAGTCTTATTTTCAATTATTAAATGAAGGCCTTCTTCCAAGATGTTTAACAATTCTTCATTGTCCATGGAAACAACTGGGCCATACTTAACAGAGGAAATAGGTTCTCCTACTATTTTTATCTCATCTGTCAACTTATTTCTCTGCAAATGGTAGATACCAACTAATTTGTTTCCTAAAACTGCATCTACTTCTCCATTGGCTAAGGCCATTAGGGCTTCCTCTTGATCAATTTTAGGGAAGCGCTTCACATTGGATATTCTCAAAAGAACAGCTTCATTATAGTCCCCTCTTTGATATGCAACCCTAAATCCAGCTAGTTCTTCAATACTACTTACA
>LFRM01402147.1_pt1 | contig 13870 bp, 15 predicted proteins | sample 618341 | NCBI WGS metagenome assembly LFRM01 (sample SAMN03654438, study PRJNA283298) | anaerobic digester metagenome | isolation source: pool of bioreactors CSTR01a, CSTR02a, and CSTR03a thermophilic anaerobic... | place: Denmark: Kgs. Lyngby | collected 2014-05-21 | reverse complement strand
TCTGCTGGTGGCAATGACAAAGACGTGCGCAGGCGAGTGGTCCCTGAAACTTCAGTTAGGACGAACATTTGGCGCTTTGCCGTGGGCAACGCCTCTGGCGATGACAAGATTAAACATCCCGCCCGCTTCCCCGAAGCCCTAGCCCGCGACCACATCCTAAGCTGGTCAAACGAAGGTGATACTGTTTTTGATCCATTTATGGGTAGTGGTACGACTGGCAAGATGGCCAAGCTGCTGAACCGCAACTTTATTGGAATAGAATTAGATGAAGGTTATTTTAAGATAGCACAAGACAGAATAAATCAAGCTGTCATTACGATGGGGAGGATATAAGTAATGAAAACTGAAACCGGATATGAGTTTCGTATGTTTATAGAAAATCTACAATCAAACGTTACATTTTTACAGGATGCAGCAGAAGATCTTTACGATGACTTAGATGAACTTGACCTAGAAAACAAGAATGATACAGACATTTTAGAAATTTTATCACAGTTTGTCCGGATAAGACATCTAACAGAAGAAATATTTAAAACTATTCCTGTGTTTGAAAAGCTTTAATAAGAAGGAGGTTATGATAATGACGATGATCGAACGTTTCGTCAAAGAGCGTAACTAAGCCATGTTCAGTCTGGACAGGAAGAAGATCGAAGCTTATCTCATCAAATATGGTGAGACCGAGTTTGCGGACGCTCCGGATCTGCTCTTCTGGGCAGGCGTCTACAAGGCGATCTGCGGTATCAAGGGTGCGCCGCCGGAGCTAGTCGATAAAGCTCACGGCTGGCTTACTGAAAACGGGTTTGCTATTCCCGCATAAATAGCAGCGTAACAACTGAATCAACTGTAGATAATCCAGAAATTTTTGAGGAGTGGTAAACAGTGTAGGAGGTGACATTGGTGCATAAATGTATGAAACCAGGACACTGCTACTTCATCATTAACATTGACGAGCCTTATGCAGAAGATATCTATAAGCTATTGAAACACGGACAAATGGAAAAAGGAGAATGGGCAGAAGGTGACATATCATTTGAAGAGTGGAAAGAGTTAACATTTGGTATTAAAGGAGGTAACTAGCATGACTACATATTTCTGTAGAGAATACCCAAACAAAGGTTGTGAAGATTGCAAGTCACTGCAAGAAGCAAAGGAACTATTTAACTGTGACTATAGTTGCAATCCTGGATGTTCTGGGCCTATCTCATTAGAGGAATTATTTAAAAAGGTTCAGGCATTTCGTACTCGTACAAAGCCAGAAACTAAAGCCAAAAACTACACACATTGGTTAGAGCAAAGGGTTGCTGCATTACAGGATGAAAACACATATCTAAAAAACCAGCTTGCTACTGAACAGAAAGATCCCTACTATGAGCAGGTAAAAGAGTTTATGCTTAAAGCTGAACAGCCTGTAGAAACAGCATCTCTTACCGATGAGGCGACTATGGTGTTACGATATAAGCTATTACAAGAAGAGGTTACAGAGTTATACGCAGCCATCTGTAATTTTTCTACACATTATTGTTCCATAGATAAACATAAGCATTCCGATACGGATGTACCATCTATAGAGAAAGCTATATATACAGACATTCATGAACTATTTGATGCAATAGGTGATATCCAATATGTCCTAACTGGATTAGCTGTTACATATGGTATACCTATCAGGAAGATTTTTGATATTGTACATAAATCTAACATGACGAAATTCCGTGAAGATGGTAGCGCAATAAAGCGAGACGATGGTAAGCTACTGAAAAGTGAGCGGTTTGTACCACCTAATTTTGACGCATTAGTAAAAGACTTTCTAAGTAAAGATACAAAATTAAAACAGGAGTTGCATATCCATGACATGCAACACATGTAAACTCGATTCTGTATCTAGGAAAATAACGTATGCACAACGTAACGACGCACAAATAGTGATTGTACTTGATAGCCCTACATATATGGAAGCTTCGTGTAATGAGGCTTTTAGTAGTGATTCAGTAATAGTGTTTAAAAGGCTATTAGAACAGCATGGTATTAAGCTTTCATCAGTAGGGTTTGAGTATGCACGTGCTTGCTGCGTAAACAGGGATACTAAAATCCCTGCTGCTGCCACACACATATGTAAAGAGCGCTTATTCTCAAACCTAGAACAGTACACAGAGTTAAAATACATTGTAGTTGTAGGATCACCAGCTACTAAAATGCTATTAGGTAATGTTAAGTTCTCTAAGGTGCTGAACAGAGCTACTACAATAACCATTAATGGTAGGGATGTAAAGGTAATACCAACAGGGAATCCTGCTGCTGCAAAATACATGCCGTCAGTTATGAATGATATAGAAGCAGCGATTATAGCAGTCAACACTATGGAACTAAATGGTGGATGTAAAGTACAGGAAGTAATTAAAATAGACTCTGATACCACACTTAAAGATGCAATTCTAGACTTATCTAATGCACCGTTAGTAGGGTTTGATGTTGAGACTGGAGGTGATATTGATAATATAGGATTAAAGCCTTACTCACCTAACTGTAGGTTACTTACACTTGCACTTTCTACAAAGGAGCATGCCTATTGGTTAGATGTAGACCATACAGATGGCCATAAAGACTGGGCTATAAAGCTTCTTAACTTATGTAAGGGTAAGGTAGTTGGTCATAACGTAGCATATGATATTACAGTAGCTACTGAACGACTTAACGTTACTGGGTTTACTGCTGAGGATACATTGCTTGAAGCGTTTATACTAAATGAAAATACAGAGCACACATTAGAATACCTTGCTGCTATACATATAGGATGGTACGACTATGCAGCAGGTATGAAAGCTAAACGTGGTGAACTAGCACAATATGATGTGGACGCTGTTGGGCATTACAACGCACTTGACGCAGCAGCAACATTAAATTTACATTATGTGCTGAACCAACAGTTAAGCGATGTTGATAAAGTTCTGTACGAATTTCTAAAACAAACACAAGCAATGTTTATAAGAATGTCACATAACGGAATTCTTGTCGATTTAGAGCAAGTAGCAGAGGTTAAACTTGAATTAGAAACTGAACAGAAAACTTTGCTTGACGAGTTAAAAAATAATGATATAATTAAAAAAGCTTGCAAAGTTGTAGCATTAGCTTCCGCAGGCTATATAGATTCTGGTGCGCTCTATAGTGATGGAAAACTGTATGCAACAACAGACAAGCAATACACAAAAGATGTAGATGCACAGCTTTCCATACCAGAATTTAATACTGGTTCGACACAACATATAACAGCATTACTAGCTGTACTAGGAATAAAAGTTACAGAGAAAACGGCTAAAGGGTTTGTGTCAACTCGTGCCGAAGTCCTTAAAGGTATTGACAGCGATCTTATACAAAAGATTGTACGTATCAAACAAATAGACACATTAATAAGTACCTTTGTAGAAGGGGTACTAAAGTGGGTGTATGAAGATGGTAAGATACATCCTACATACTCATTAACTACAACAGTAACTGGTAGAACTAGCTGTAGTTCTCCTAACTACCAGAACATCCCACGAGAACCTATGTTTAGAGACTACTTCTATGTACCGGATGGTTATAAGCTTATACACTATGATTTCAAATCAGCAGAAGTATATATAGCAGCATCTTTTTCTGGCGATAAGAAGCTTATAAACGCACTTTCTTCTGGTGCAGATATGCACAAGACAGTGGCAAGTTGGATGTACGATATAGATATAGAAGAAGTAACAAAGGAGACACGTACTGATGCAAAGCGGTGTACTTTCGGTGTCTTATATGGAATATCTCCTGTAGGATTATCGAAACAGTTAGGGTGTACGGAATCCGAAGCGGCCGCTAAGATGTCTAAATACATGAATACGTTTCCGGAGCTTGCACAATGGATACAATCACAGCAACAGTATGTTAGAGCCCATGGAAAAGTACATACACCATTAGGGCGTACTCGTAATTTACCTGTATGTGACGGGCGTGCATTGCGGCAAGCAGTAAATGCTCCAATACAAGCAACTGCATCTGACTTTAACCTATGGATATTAAACTATCTTGATAGCAGATTAGATCCAGAATCAGCATGGCTTATAGGAGCTATCCATGACGCAGGTGAGATAATGGTTAAGGACGAGAAAGTTAATGACGTGCTACATATGTTGAAGGAGGCGATTGTACAATTAAATAATGTTATGAAATTTCTCAAGGTTCCAGTAACTATAGACGTAGAAATAGGGCAACGTGCAGGAAGCTTAGAAGGGATAGACCTTAATACATACTAGGAGGGGTACTATGGAACGAGTAAAATGGGATGAACTAGCACAAGAAATTAAAATTAATGATATTAACGAAGCTTTGTATACACATACCGATTTGTTTGTTAAGTACGCTGTTACTGCTGCTAAGGCAGAGGCTGACAAACAGGATGCTAAGTATTCTTTAGAACGTATCTGTGCAATTGTTAAAGAGAACTTGCGTGCACAGGAAACACGTGCTGGCAATAAGGTCACAGAAGCACGCCTTAATGATCTTGTTGTAAACACAGAAGAGTACACGGAAGCCGTAGATAGGTATGTCAATGCGTCTTTCATAGATACTGAATGGAAGCTTGCTATGCAAGCGCTATCTATCCGGAAGGATATGTTAATTTCTTATAGTGCGAATCACCGTTCAGAGCTTACTAATCTTTTGCCAACAGATTCATCGGCGATAAACGGTGCTATGAAACAAAGTCTAGAAACGTTACGGTCACAACTTGGAACGCCTACAGAAGAAAACTAAAAGGAGGAAACGATAATGGGATTCACAAAAGAAGAGCTACAGGAATTTATGACAACAGTATCACGAACAGAGAGCAACTACTTTACACCTAGAGAAGGTATATCTCGTATACGGTATTTTTGTTCACCAAAAGAAACAACACCAGCGCCGTTCTATGAAATTCATAAGCACTGGTACACTGCACCTGATGGTAGCAGAAAAGCAATAGTCTGTACTGCACGATCCGTACATGGTAATAGACCATGCCCGATATGCGATTATGTAAATAGTTTGTACAAAACAAACATAACAACAATGGTTGCTATCGCAAAAGAACTCCGTACTAGTAGACAGTTTGTACAGTGGGCTTTTGTAAAGGAAGCTAAGGATGAGCAGTGGAAGGACAAACCGTATCTTGTTACCATATCCAAAACAGTGATGACACAGATATTGGACACCACACTTATGAATGATGAAGACTCTATAGATATTTTTGATATTAAAGAAGGACATGCTATTGCCTTATCGAAACGTAAAGGTGATGGGCCTATGTCTTATATCTATACGTGTGTGCCTGCTGCTAAACCTATGGATTTAACACAAGATCCATATGCAGCTTCTGTAAAAGGTACAACTGCTGTTACTGAACAGATTGGTCTCCCGACAGAAGAAGAGCAAATTGCTGCACTTGAAGAGATAAAAGCGTATGTAGAAACAAAAACTAATACAGGTGATGATAATGAACAAGCTGTTGGTGAAAGTGATGTCGACACAGATGCAGTAGAAGCAGCGTCGTCTATTGCAAGTATGCTTAACTCCAATAGTTAATGTATATTACCGGCGATTGCCTGTTACTTACAACTAATGGGTGGGTTCCGGTAACAGAAACTATAGGGGAGTGCCTAACGCTCCCCTATAGTACATACATAGAACCTATGCCAATATCGTATCAAACGTCAATACAATATACTACAGAGCAACTAAATGTAACTACTGGATATGAACCATTGAATGTGTGCAGAGTAGGGATTGGTCTTGAACAGTATGGTTTATATACAGGGCATGATGCACAACTTGTTATGATGTGTGTTCCAACACATGGGCGTTATACAACAGAGCTTGGTGCTGCATTTGTAGGTAGTGTAAAAGATCTTATAGACATACCTAATATAGCACCAGTAACATTAAACATGCTATCCCAGAACGCTGTGCATAAACAGTTTACAGACAATACAAACACTCATGTACAAGCTGTACAGGGAATCAATTACTACATGTATAACTTTATTGACGTCTGGAATGGTAAGCCTAATAAAACTGTAGCAAATACAGACATAGACCCAAACTTTGTGCTTAAGACAAAGCTGTCGTGGTATAAATTGTACTATATGTTTGAACGCTATACATACAATCATATGTTACCCCACTGGGAGTATGAAGATTTACGGTATGATAAGACATCTGTTATTAGAACATACTACCTACCACTAAATGATGATGATTGGTTAGCACAGACATTACCAGTTGTGAGACAGTGCCTGCTTTACGCAGGTGTACCACTACACTTTGATGGGGAAAACGTATGTATAAGCTATTATGGGATAGATAAACGTGCGATAGATACGCTGTGCACTAGAGATATCAAAGATGTCAATAATGCTACTAGATACATGAGAACATCATGGCGCAAGTTTGAAGGTGTTGACTGCTATAGCAAACAGTTCTTTAACAGTATTAGAAATGCTGCTAAAGCACTATCGTTTACAAAAGTAGGTCACGGGTACAACAGTAATGCTATATCACGGTATAGTCAAATAATTAATACATCAATCCCGTTTATACACAAAGCAACGTTTACAGATAATTATGGATTAATACAGCAGTGTCCATTTATACCATCTACAGTATCGTCAATACAAAAATACACAGAGTTAAATTGGTACAATATAAAGCCAACACAACATTGTATAGTACCTGTACTAGCACAAAATGGATTAGTCTATTTGATAGCTAACTAGGAGGATATAAATGAGCGATTCTATTACTGATATACTCAGTAAGGTTAAAAATGTTTCACTGTTTACAGACGCTGTACGTGATAGAGGATATATTGATACCGGTATAGAAGGATTAAACTATATAATATCCGGAGACGTTGCAAAGGGTATTCCGTATGGACGTGTTGTTGAGCTATATGGAAATGAAAGTAATGGTAAAAGTAGTGTGGGGTATAGCATATTAGCACATGCACAAAGGCATAATATACTCCCGATACTTTTAGACGCAGAAGGCGTGTTTGATAATGTACAAGCAGAACGCTGTGGTATAGACCCAAGTAAGCTACTATACATGGAATCAAATAGTGCTGAACGTATGTTCGCTACCTTAAATCAAATCATTATACAAAACAAAACAACACCTATGATTGCCCTATGTGATTCAATTGCAGCACTTGGACTTCATGAAGAACTACTTGCCGACGAAGAACCTATAGTTGTTAATGGTAGAAAAGCCAGTGAAAAAGTACAGATTGATATGCTACATAAAGCATATAATAGTAACCAACCTGGTGTGCTCGCACGTAAGTTAAGTAAAGTATTTAACTTCATAACACCAGCATTAAGTTCTAGTAATTGTGCCTTGCTATGTCTCAATCAAGCACGTATGAATCTAAGTAGGTTTGTACCAACTATAGATACAACAGGTGGTAAAGCACTAAAGTTTTATTCATCAGTGCGTATCCAGATTGAAAAGATAGATGTTATAAAAGAAAAAGTAAACAACACAGATGTATCTGTAGGTATCCAAACACGGCTTACTTCTGCTAAAAATAAGGTGTATAGACCATATCTTTCTTTTGATCTTCCTATATCGTTTAAAACAGGTGTAGACCGTGAGGGCGCATTGTTTGATTTCGCAAAAAGCTTTGATATCTTCAAGCAGTGTGGTGCATACTATGAGTTTAATGATGTAAAAAATCATGCTAAAGAATGGAGAGAGCTATTACGGACTGATAGTGAGCTACGTGATGTAATAAGAACACGATTAACAGAAACGCTTGCTACATTAGATATATAAGCTAAGGTGTCTGTGTCTACTAAGGTGCAGACACCTTTTAAGTAGGTGATATTATGCAGGAGCTTCCAAGCTTTAGGATGGTATTGGTAGGTAATATTAATAGGTGTGTATCATGGTACTTGGTGCATTCGTATCTTTACTATATACTGGATTCACCCATTATTGATGATAACGAGTATGACGCTTTATGCAAACGTATATACTGTGACTTCGATACGATAACGCATCCACATAAATCGTTTATAGACAAGGATTCTTTAGCAGCCGGGTCTGGGTTTTCAATACGCCAGTACCCTAATATTGTAATAAATTGTGCACTGTTACTACAGAGGAGGTATTTAGATGGATACTATTGTGATAGGTGATGTTCACTATAATAATAAAAAATTCACACCTATGATATGTGATACACTACAACATATAAAGGCAGCTATAGCAAACATAGAATCAGATAAACAGATTATTTTTCTAGGTGATATTCTAGACCGTGCTATGTTAACGCCAGATACTGTACAGTATCTTACTAAATATATGCAGTCTTTATTCACTGACGCAGGTGTTACTGAAATTTACGTAATACGTGGAAACCATGACTATAACAGTGCATATCAAATGAATACATTACAGTTTTTAGAGAATACGTATTACGATAATAGTGAACGTATACATGTAATAAACACGCCTACATGTTTAACTATTAGTGGTAAACAAGCTTTACTTGTACCTCATACCTACTCAGGTTATAAATTAGAATCTAAATATGATATGGTGTTAGCACATCTAGGGCTTCCTGGATTACAGGTAACAGATACATATGTATACAATAAGATGGATTCTATATTATGGGAAAAAGAAAATGCACCAGCGTATCTTATCATCGGACATATACATACGCCGGTACAAAAGAAACAAATATTGGATACCGAAGTATGGTGCACAGGTAACATCACACCAATAACCTGGGGTGAAAGCAATGATAAACGGTTTATACTCCATATAGATAGTACAGGTACTATAGCACCTATCCCTATACAGTATACTCAAGTAGTAACTGTCGATACTATAGAAAAAGCACACGCATATAATACTAAAGATAATGTTGCTGTAAGACTTGTAACAAGTGAGGATGTATCAGCAGAGGATGCGATGCTGGTTAAAGATATTGTAGTTACGAAAGAACGAAAGCATACACAGTATGAAGCTGTAAGCACAATGGACGACGCTGTTACATTGTTCTGTAAAACTATGCACGTAAATAAAGAAGAGTTGCTACCTATACTAAAAGAGGTGGGGTTCCATGATTAGCCAAATCATAATTAAAAACTTCATTCCGTTTTATGGTACACATACTATAAATATAGGTAATGGAATATTTAATATTCTAGGTATCTATGATACGGACAAAACACAATCAAATCGTTCTGGAAAGTCAAGCTTCCTACGAGCTATACTCTATGCACTATTTAATGAGACACATACAAACTCGCTTGTGTCAATAGGTGAATCAGAAATGAATGTCACTGTTGTATTCGATGATGGTAGTAGTGTATCAAGAGGTACTGACGGCGCATTTCTAAATGGAGAAACAACGACACACACATTATTGAACAGCTTCGTAGAGCAGAAACTGCACTTATCTAAAGACGAGTTTATGCTAACTCTTGGAGTTCTTAATGGCAACACATCAGGATTCTTAACATTAACCCCTAAGCAACAAAAAGATTTTTTACTCAGCTTCACAGACACATCCTTAGATTGGAACTCCATGCACAAAGCACTATCTGAAAAACTAAACACGTATAAAAATAAATTACAAGCACTCACAGCAGAAGAAAATTATATAGAAGAACAGCTAAATGCTATAAACCTTGATTTGTTTAAAAAGAACCTAGCACAAACCGCAATACGAAGAAACAATACCGTAGCGGAAATTACAGACATTAAGACACGCAATAAGGAAACGTTAGAAACACTTATTGCCACACAGAAACAGCTTTATGAAATAAAATCTGAACTACAACTAGCGGAACGTAACAACAAAGCGTATTCGGCACAGATACAGAAACAAAAAGAGATAACTAAAAAATTACATACTGCACAAAAAGAGTTAGATACACACAAAACAGCAAAGGCGCTTAATGCAAACGCCAAAAAGCTACATGAAAATGCAGCTACACTGAAAGGGGAGTTGACAGAATATGTAAATAGAATAAACGAGTACAAGAAGCATAATGGAAAGTGCCCTATACTAAAAGAGCAGTGTCCTTACGCAGAAAAGTTAAAGCAAACAGTTTATGACTGGGCTACTATGTGTAATAAAAAAGCAAACATGTACCAAGACCTAATAAAGCAGGCTAACGACGCAACAGCAGAAGCTGACATAGTTAGTAATCTAGAACAAACAGTTACACTACTAAATAAAGAATACTTTACCGCCGTAGACTTACACTATGTTGACACAACAGAACTAGAAAACACCTACGCTGAACTAGAAACAAAAGTTGCAGAACTATCAACAAAATCAAACGATGCACTATTGGAAAAACTAGAAGAGTCGTATAGACAGAGTGAGCGTATGTTATCTACGCTACGCTCAACTGTAATAAATACGGTAAAAGCACAGGAACGGTTGCGTACTATCAGTCATGAGATCACACAGCTAAACGATAAAGTACGGTTATATACGATAGCGACATACGCCGTTTCTCCCAATGGGATTCCGTATCTTCTCACTGCAAAAATACTTGAGAAGATAGAATCATATGCCAATAGCATGCTTGAAAGCTTTGATATAGCAATAACAATGCTACCTTACAAGGAGCTTCAAAAGCTAGAGACAGCATGTATTGTTGACGGGTATGAGTTCAAGAAGGGGGAAACTATATGTCCAATCTGTGGGAGAAGCAGAAGCAATGCTATCCAAGAGCAGATCGAAATAACAACAGAACGTGGAACAACGTGGGCACAAGAAAGCTCTGGCGGGAAGACAATAATAGCCCTAGCGATACGCCTAGCGATATACAAGATGTTCCTAGAACAGCGTCGTTTACAGAAATGTACAAGCGCATTCCTAGTATTAGACGAAGCTTTGAACTACCTAGACACCAAGAGCAAAGAATCTTGTATGGAAATGCTATACACCGCTAGTTCTGCATTACATATTATGCAGATATTTGTAGTAACACACAGCATGATGAACTATACTGAAACCCCAACCATAGTTGTAACACGATATGCTGATAGAAGTACGATATCTTTAACGTAAGAAGTAGTGGGGTATTCCCCACTACTTCTTATTGGTATATATAGTCCGTAATATCTTGCATATAAAATTAATGATAGATACAATAATATTAATTTTGGGTAGAGGCGTAATAGGCAACTCTATATCCTGTATCGGTGTAACATCTGTGTCAGGCTGTTTAATAGGAGGTGTTTGTTCCTTTGGTTCTTCTTGTTTAATAGGTTCAGGTACGATAATATTTGGGTATAGCTGCTCAACTTCTTTACGCAATAAAATAATACGGTTCATTAAACCACGTAAAAATGTGGTAGGTAGCTTTCCACTAGTAACTAACCCACGTAAGAACTGCTCTCGCATATCTATGTATATAGTACAAAATGTTTTAATGCTTACTGTACCATCAAATAATTCCTCTAATGTAGCACGTGTGTTCTTACCGTATACACCATCAACAACGAGGGAAGTACCTGTTTTGATAAAAGAATTACATACCATCTGTAAATAGCGTATAGCCCTTGATACACCACTGTGCACTGCAAAATCAAATACAGCTAATGCTAATGCTGGGTGCAACTCATGGCAATGTGCTTGTATCCAGTAATCATAATAGTATATAGTTAAAGCGTGCTCTTTAGTCAGAGTACGTACTGTAACGTCGTGAGGAACATAGCCTTTAGCCTGTGCCCTACGTAACGTAGGCCAGATAATACCCATATTAGTTTCACCGCCAGGATCTCCAGGTGTATTACAGTAGCCACCTTCACGTGCTAGAATCCATAGCGCTACTCTATTTGGGAGTTTGCTTTGTGTCATAATCATCCACATCCTTATCTATAAACGATTTATATGTGCTTTTCATAGATTCAGATATAACATTATCGTCTTGTTTTCCACGTTTATACGTATATATACCTAGCATAGTTCCTATTACACCGAACCATGTTATCAATACAGACGCCGCCGCCGTAGTTATAAAATAATTTTTTATAACAATAAAGAACAGTAACCCTATAGTACTTACAAACCCTATAAAGATTAGAAACCTACGAAATAGCGGAGGTGCCTTTGTCCAGTCCTTATTATTAGCAGGCATGGTTATCTACCTATACTTGCCATTAATTGCTGTAAAAGTGCCGGGTCTATTGCACCGCCTACTGCTGCCATTGGGTCTTGCATTCCTGCTGCCATTGGGTCTTGGGCTCCACCCATAGCTACCATTGCAGGATCAACAGGGAGTCCTTGTTCAGGGCCTGCTGGTGCTGGCTGACCGCCACCAAGCAACTGTGCTATAAGCTCAGGTGGAATATCCTGAGACGCATTCGGAGGTATTGTTGGAGTTGCCTGTTGTGATAACAAATTTTTAAGCACGTCGCTTTCCATACTATAAGGGTTATTCGGCTGTGCACCAAACCCGTTAAACACAGAATCAGCAGTTGGGCCTGCAAACATCCCAAGTTCACGCAAAAGCTGAGTTGTTCTTTCAGGATAAACTTCCATCATATCTGTGGACTGCATATCACCGTGTACGTCTCGCTTATTCTTTGACGATGCTGCATTTATTTTTATTGTAATAGACGCATCATTATTTCCTAGAATAGATTGTAAGAATTCAGCAAAGGCATCACTACCACCAGTTCCACTATTTTTTGTATTCAATATATCTGAAAGCATAATAGTTCCCCCTTAATAAATTCTATTATTAACTATAGTACGATTATTAATATGGAATGAATTATCATAATGAAATACTTCTGCAAACCCCTGTGACCAATCATTAATAGGCATATACTCTGCTGTTATTTGGCATGCACACCCTAATGACACTGACGTAACAACATCCATATTAAATTTACGTTTAACAAATGTATCAACCTTATGATAGTGTCCAAATAAAATATTCTCAAAGGTCTTATTAAACATCTTACGTGCAACATATACAGCAGAATAGCCACTACCAACAAGCTCATGTCCATGTAAATGATACAAACCGTTTATGTTAAATGGCTTACCAGTATCTGCAACTAATTGCTTAACATTAATATATTGGAAATCAGATATACCTAGTAACGATTGCAAAGATAAATACTTACCATATAATGCAGGTGCTTCTGTTAACAGGTAGGATTCAAACCGTTCTTCATGATTACCTTGTATATAATATTTAGTAGCAGTAGGACACGCATCCCGTATTCTATCTAAAATCTCACGTGTGGCATCAACTTCTTGATCAAACGTTAGCTTATTAGGATCTTTCTTCCACCTTGATATAGTATAAAAATCAATAAGGTCTCCACATATAACTACAATACTTGGGCTGACATCACGAATCCTATCTAGAATGAGTGACACAGTCTGCTCGTCATGAAACGGTACGTGCAAATCTGCTATTGCAATTTCAACCTTTGCCTTTTTATATATAGTAGGTACCTTATGTATAACAGTATCTAGTTGGGTAGGAAGCACTGTTCTATCCTCATACACGTCAGCTTTTTTTAGAACACGCTTAACAAAAGAACGTGACGTATTAAATATACGTGCTAACTCACGATATGGAGTGTCTGGGTTCGCTTCAAAATACTTAACTATACGCTCTGACTTTAACATTAATCTAGACCTTTAGATATACAATACCCTACCGCAATAAAAGAAATAGGCCTATATATAGAAAGTTCTAATTCATATATACGCAACTTCCTCTCTTTTTCTTTTAATGCTTCGTCGATAAAGGATATACGTAAATCATCCAGCGAAATTCTATTGTTAAGCTTCTCTACATATGCGCTCCATTCATCACGC
>LFRM01077402.1_pt1 | contig 13870 bp, 10 predicted proteins | sample 618341 | NCBI WGS metagenome assembly LFRM01 (sample SAMN03654438, study PRJNA283298) | anaerobic digester metagenome | isolation source: pool of bioreactors CSTR01a, CSTR02a, and CSTR03a thermophilic anaerobic... | place: Denmark: Kgs. Lyngby | collected 2014-05-21 | reverse complement strand
GACCACATCCCCACCGATAAAATGGAAATTAGCTAAAGTACTTTCAATTAAGTAATCTGTAATATCACTTTCTACATTATCTTTTTTCGTTAACATGATGGGGGCATTCATTGAGGCCGCATAAGGAACAGCGGTAAGAGCATCTACAAAATTCATTCCGCTGGCCACCACTGATATGGTTGACGTTGGAAAAAACTTCTTAGCCATATCCAATGCCGTGGTATATCGGTTTGTTCCTTGAATACGGCTTACAGTTTTGCCTTCTTTTTTCAATTCGGCTTCAATATTAGAAGACACTGCACTAGTACCACCTACAATAACAATTTCCGCAGTAGATTTTAATAAGTAATCCCGGGTTTCAGGGGTGATTACTGCATTTTTAGTAAGAACAATTGGATAGCCATTTGAGGAGGCATAACTTCCAGCAGTCATAGCATCGGCAAAATCAAGTCCATTGGTCAAGAAAATCTTAGAAGGGTTTGTTAACTTTTGAGCAGCGACTATGGCTGTCTTATATCGATCCTCTCCAAATATTCTCTCAACAGATATAGATGGAGTCATCTTCGCTAATTCAATTTCAATATCCTTAGATAGGGCAGATTCTCCACCCATAAGGATGACTTTTTTCACACCAAGTCTAGTAAGTTCGGCCTTCGTGTCTAACGACAGGTTATCTTTTCTTGTTAGAAGAATAGGAGCGTTCATGGAGATAGCTAGAGGACCTGCAGCTAAAGCATCTGGGAAATCTCCGGAGAATACTAATATAGCGGTATTTGTGGTGCTATACATCTCTTTGCTAATGGCTGCTGCAGTCTTATAGCGATCAGTACCAGCAATGGTTTTAGTGATATTTGTCTGGGTAGAATTTAATGCCATAGGCGTAACTTCATCTTCGCTAATATAAATTTGAGTTTGCATGGTAGTTTCATTATTATGTCGATCGGTAACGCCAAGCACAATAGTAAAAGACGTTATCTCTGTGGAATGGATCCTCTTGCCTACATTTACTTGGGAGGCGAGAAGCTTAACATTCCTTGAAATGTCTCCATCTTCATTATCATAAGCCTTAGGAGCGATTAGATCTAAAGTGAAAATGTCATCTCGATTAATTGTGTTTCTTCCTATAGTGATTACAGGTTTACCCGTGATGACTAAGTTTGCTTGATGTTCAATTTTATTACCCAAACGATCTTCAATATTAATGAAGATTACGTGTGTACCGATAAGTTTTTTTGTAACCACTCCGTCCTTAATAGGGCTTATAATCGTTAAGAGCAAGGATTCATCTAGATTTAGACTCTCTTTTAGAGTCCTCTCTTTAAATTCATCTCCCACCACGAAATCAAATTGCTTAGGTAAATCTAAACTGTCTAACTCCAGAGTAGAAGAGTCATTAGTTTCCGATTCCGTGGTAACTTTATCAGAAGGCTTAGAAACATTATTTCCCTCTGTGGCCACGGGTAGATTTTGCCCTGGGCTTTCCACTTGTTCAGTTGCTTTAACATTTAAACTAAGTGAAGAGGTTAAAACTAAGGATATAATTAGGGATATGATTTTTTTGTTCATAGTTATCTCCTTTAAGATAGATATAATTTCAAAGTTAAATTAATTAAAGTAATATGAATTTAAATAGATTAAATTCCACAACTATAATAATACATGATATTATACAAAAACACAGTATAATAATTAAGTTTTAGCAGAAAAAATGTGAATTATTCTGGCAATTAGCTTTTCGTAAACCCAATAAGTTCTTTTAGTAATTATTATGATTAATTCATTCGAAAAATTAAGGGGTTAATAAGTGAATTCTTAAACTTAGAAAAGAATTTCTTTAAAACTAAGATGTATTTATAAGTCAGTGGTATTTTCAGCGTAACTATATTAGAATGGTTAAATGAATTGGTAATCTAAAAGTTTTGGCATGTGGATTGACAAACATAAATTGGGGTTATAAAATGCTATGGCATCTTTAATTTCAAATAAAGAGAATTTGTCCTAACCAATCACCAATATCTTAAATCTTTTGGAATTTTGTCTTCATTGAATAACATAATTTCCATGGTAAAATACTTGGGATATTATAATGTGGAATAATTCAATGATTTTACCGTTTTATTATGAAGATTAAGTTTTTATGTTGAAAGCTAGTTCGGGTTGAAAATAAATTGAAAGCATAATAAATAGCTTTTGTACATAAATGGAATGAGATTTATAAGATAGGGTTAGCCTAAAAATAGGACGTAATCCTCCATACCTAAGATTTTATAACTACGAGAAGATTAATTAATATACTGAACTAAAGAAGCAATATAGTTTCTCGTGTCTTGTTTAATTTTTGGGAAAAATTGATATAGTAGAGCTTTCTATATAATTACAGAAAAGAAAGTGGAATAGTTATATTCATTGAGTTACTATGGAACTAATAAGGGTTTATGTAATAATCTGAGCTTTTATTATAATAAGTATTTTAAGTGTGATATAATTTTTTAGAGTCCTAAAATCATAGAAATTCACTAGTGAGAGGTAGCAATGAAAACTAAAATATATTTGTCTATAAAAAGGGTAACCGATATCATACTATCTGCTGGGTTTATAATTTTACTAATGCCCTTATTTCTTATTGTTTCTGTAATTATTAAGATTACTGAAGATGGGTCTGTTATTTTCAGACAAAAGAGATTGGGAAAAGATAGTGTGCCTTTTGAAATTTTTAAATTTAGAAGCATGTCAAAAACTGCTCCTAACATATCTGCCCATAAGTTTAATCACGAAGGCTACGTTACAAAAACAGGTGCCTTTATGAGAAAAACAAGTATAGATGAGTTACCCCAGTTATTTAATATCTTAAAGGGTGAAATGTCTTTTGTGGGACCTAGACCTGTGATTCCTGAAGAAGGGATTATTAATGAATTGAGAAAAAAGCATAATGTGGATCAATTGAGACCAGGTCTTACAGGATTGGCTCAAACAAAAGCTCGAGATACTGTAGACCAAGAAATGAAATTTAGTTTAGACTTATATTATTATGAACACATCAGTTTTAAGATGGATGTAGAAATATTATTCCGAACTTTGTTTTCCCTAAAAGGAAAATAAGGTGAACCTGATTTAAAATAAAGAAATGGAGTTTCAGATGAAAATATTAGTGGTAGGGCAAGTCTTTTATCCAGATCATTTTAGAATTAATGATGTGGTTAAAGAATTAGCTAAAAATCATGAAGTGAAAATGGTCACCGGTCTTCCGGATTATGACCAAGGTAAGGTTCCAAAAGAATATAAGATGTTCCGTAGGAGGAGAGAGAAGTTTCATGGTGCCCGTGTTATTAGAGTGCCTATAATTTCAAGAAGAAAAGGGCCTATTTTTAGGAGTCTGAATTATCTTTCCTATGCCTTTACGGGATCTATTTACACTTTTTTTCTTAAGGAGAAATTTGATGTGGTTTTTTCATATCAAACCTCGCCTATAACCATGTTTTTACCTGGTGCGGTCTATGCTAAAAAAAATAAAGTGCCTAGTGTTCTTTATACCTTGGATTTATGGCCAGAGTCTGTAAAGGCTATGTCTATTAAAGAGAATTCCACCATGTTTAAAGTGCTTCACAAATTGAGCCGGAAAATTTATCATGCAGCGGATAAGGTATTAGTCTCTTCTCCAGCATTTAAAGATTATCTAGAAGACACCATAGAACTTGAGGGAGATAAGATTTTTTATCTCCCTCAATACACGGATGAGGTTAGTTCGGAAAAATTAGAGCAAAGACAAAAAGAGAACCCGGGCAAAGTCTTAGAGTTTACCTTTGCTGGAAATATCGGTTTAGTCCAAGACCTAGAGACTGTGGTAAAAGCAGCAGCACAAATTAAAGATAGAATTTTTACAATTAATATTGTAGGTAGTGGTTCTCATGAAGAAGACATTAAGACGATGGTGAACGACTTAGGGGTGAATAATCATTTTGTTTTTCATGGCAGAAAAAACCAAGAACAGATGGATGCCATTTATGATGAGTCTGATGTGTGTATTTTAACCCTTAAAAACAATGATTTTATAGGGAAAACAATTCCTGGGAAACTTCAAACCTATATGGCAAAAGGAAAGGCCATATTAGGTGCGATTTCTAATGATAGTTTAAAAATTATTAAAGAGTCACAGTCAGGCTTATGCGTTGAAAGTGGAGATTACTTAGGTCTAAGTGATAATATGTTAGAATATATCAATAATCCTGAGCTAGCCAATAGCTTTGGCCGTAATGCTCGAACGTATTATCATGACAATTTTAGAAAAGAGATTTTTATGAAAACTTTAATGGATCTCTTAAAAGGAGAAAATGAAAATGTTTAAAAACAAGACACTGCTTATAACAGGTGGCACAGGTTCTTTTGGAAATGCGGTTCTAAATCGATTTTTGAAAACAGATATTGGAGAAATTCGTATTTTTTCAAGAGATGAGAAAAAACAAGATGATATGCGTAAGGTTTATCATAGCGATAAGATAAAGTTTTATATTGGTGACGTTAGAGATCGAGATAGTCTAAGAGATGCCATGCACGGAGTGGACTATATTTTTCATGCGGCGGCCCTTAAACAGGTGCCTTCATGTGAGTTTTTCCCGATGCAAGCGGTACAAACCAATGTCATCGGTACGGATAATGTCTTAACTGTAGCCATTGAGACCGGTGTTAAGAAGGTTATTTGCTTATCGACAGATAAAGCAGCGTATCCTATTAATGCCATGGGGATTTCTAAAGCGATGATGGAAAAAGTCTTTGTGGCTAAATCTAAAACTGTCAATCCAGAAAAAACTCTGATTTGCGGCACACGATATGGTAATGTTATGGCTTCAAGAGGTTCAGTTATTCCACTATTTGTAGAACAGATTAAAGCAGGACTTCCTTTAACGGTAACTAATCCTGATATGACTCGATATTTAATGAGTCTAGAGGAAGCAGTGGAGCTGGTTTTATTTGCTTTTGAAAATGGAAAACCGGGAGACATTATGGTACAGAAATCTCCAGCATCTACAATCTTAGATTTAGCTGTAGCGGTAAAAGAATTATTCCATGGTGACAATGAAATTAAAGTTATTGGGACCCGTCATGGAGAGAAAGTCTATGAAACTTTACTAACTAAAGAAGAATATCATGTGGCTCAGGATATGAAAGATTTTTATAGAGTTCCTGCAGATCAAAGGGACTTAAACTATGATAAGTATTTTGTTGATGGAGTAGAAGAAAAACTAGATGACGAATACACATCCCATAATACCTATCGATTATCTGTCGATGAAATTAAGGCAAAACTATTAGAACTATCATTCATTCAAGACGAATTGGAAGGATGGGATAAATAGTGAAAATTCTAGTAACAGGAGCTAAAGGCTTTGTAGGGAAAAACTTGGTTTGTGAATTAAAGAACCGAGGGTATGAGGATATTTTTGAATATGATCAGGATTCTAAGCCAGAAGAGCTAAATGTTTACTTAGAGTCATGTGATTTTATTTTTCATCTTGCTGGGGTAAATCGACCTGAAAAATCTGAGGAATTTATGGAAGGCAATTTTGGATTCACCAGTGAAGTACTGGAGAAACTAGGTGAACATAACAATTATCCCCCTATTTTAATTACATCTTCTATTCAGGCAGCTCAAGACAATGATTATGGAAAGAGTAAGAAAGCTGGCGAAGATTTAATTTTCTCTTATGGAGAAGAGAAGAGAACCTCAGTTTTCGTGTATAGATTAGCTAACTTATTTGGAAAATGGTCTAGGCCTAACTACAACAGTGTAGTAGCCACCTTTTGTCACAAGATAGCCAGAGGAGAAGAGATTCAAGTTAATGCACCTGATGCTTTGTTGACTCTTAGTTACATTGACGATGTAATAGAAGAATTTATTAAAGCCTTGGAAGGCCAAGGAACAAAAAACGAGAATCTTGAAGGATTTTATCGGGTTCCTGTGGAGCATGAGATCAAACTTCAAGATTTAGCGAACACTATTAAGGGATTTAAAGAGAGCAGAAATAACCTTTTTGCTCCTAATATGGGAAACCCCATGGTTAAGAAACTATATAGTACCTACCTAAGCTATCTTCCTGAAGATGAATTTTCTTATGAGCTGAAGATGAATGTGGATCAAAGAGGGTCATTTACAGAATTTCTTAAGACTAAAGAGTATGGTCAAGTTTCTGTAAACGTGTCTAAACCTGGGATTACTAAAGGAAATCATTGGCATCATACAAAAAATGAAAAGTTTTTGGTGGTTTCAGGTAAGGGATTGATTCGATTTAGAAACTTAGGCATGGATGATATTATTGATTATCATGTGTCTGGAGATAAGTTAGAAGTGGTGGATATCCCCACGGGGTATACCCACTCCATCGTCAATGAAGGAAGCACAGATCTAGTCACCGTCATGTGGGCCAATGAGACTTTTGACCCTGAAAAACCGGATACATTTTACTTGGAGGTATAGAGGATGAGAAAACTTAAAGTCATGACTGTAGTGGGGACAAGGCCTGAAATTATTCGGCTGTCATCAGTAATTCATGCCCTTGAAAATTCAGAGGCTATTGAGCATGTTCTAGTTCATACAGGACAAAATTACGATTATGAGTTAAATGAAGTATTTTTTGATGATTTTAAACTAAGAAAACCAGACTTCTTTCTTGATGCGGCTATAGGGGGACCTGTAGAAACCATAGGAAATATCTTAGTTAAAGTAGATCCTATCTTAGAACAAGTGAAGCCAGATGCCTTTTTGGTCTTAGGCGATACAAATAGTTGTCTTTGTGCTATTGCGGCGAAGAGGCGACAAATCCCCATCTTCCATATGGAAGCGGGGAATCGTTGTTTTGACCAAAGAGTACCAGAAGAAACTAATCGAAAGATTGTTGACCATACAGCAGACATCAATCTTACCTATAGCGATATTGCAAGAGAATATCTGCTTCGAGAGGGTCTGCCTGCGGATAGGATCATTAAGACTGGAAGCCCTATGTTCGAAGTTTTAAAATCTAGAGAAAAAGATATTGAGAATTCGGATGTACTAGACCGTTTAGGTCTAACTGAAGGGGAGTATTTTGTGGTATCAGCCCATCGAGATGAGAACATCAATTCAAAAGTGAACTTTGATCATTTGATGGAGAGCCTTAATACAGTGGCCAAAATGTATAACCTTCCTGTAATAGTAAGTACACATCCTAGAACCATGAAGATGATTGAAGCAAAAGGAATCATAATGCACGAAAAGATCCAACTTCTTAAGCCTCTGGGGTTTAATGACTACAATAAGCTTCAAGTAAAGTCAAAAGCCGTCCTTAGTGATAGTGGGACTATAAGTGAAGAATCTTCTATCTTAAAATTTAAAGCTTTAAATATAAGACAAGCCNNAAGACAAGCCCATGAGCGGCCTGAAGCCATGGAAGAAGCCTCAGTGATGATGGTCGGGTTAGAGAAGGAAAGAATCTTGCAAGGCCTTAAGGTTCTAGAAACTCAAGAAATAGAGGCTTTAAGATATGTGGCTGATTATAGTATGCCTAATGTATCTCAAAAGGTTTTAAGAATAATTATTTCGTACACGGATTATATTAATAGAGTGGTATGGCATAAAGACAAGTAAACATTCGCCATAGATAGTAAAAGCGCTAGATTATATTCTGACTAAAGGAGTAGATTATGAAAATATTGCAAATTAATTCTGTATGCGGCATCCGCAGTACTGGTAGAATAGCAACTGATATCCATCAAATGCTGGAAGCGGCAGGTCATGAAAGTGTAATTGCTTATGGACAGTTAGAGGCAAAAAACTGCAATCGGACCATAAAAATTGGAGATCAAAATAGTCTCTATCTTCATGGGATGAAAACTAGAATTTTTGATCGTCATGGCTTTGGCTCAAAAAATGCCACAAAGGATTTTTTGAAAAAAGTAGATGAATATAAACCTGATCTAATTCATTTGCATAACATTCATGGTTACTATTTAAATATAGAAGAATTATTTGATTATATTAAGAAAAACTCTATTCCAGTGGTTTGGACGCTTCATGACTGTTGGAGCTTTACTGGTCACTGTGCTTATTTTGATTTTGCTGATTGTGATCGATGGAAGACTAAGTGTTATTCTTGTCCTCAAAAACATACTTATCCTGCTAGTAAGTTCTTAGATCAATCTACAAAGAATTACTTCGATAAGAAAGAAATTTTCAATGGGGTAGAGAATCTATCTTTTGTGACACCTTCTAAGTGGCTCAAGGGATTACTTACAGAATCATTTTTATCGTCATATGATTCATATGTGATTAATAATGGTCTGGATTTAAATACATTTAAGCCTACAGACAGTGATTTTAGAAAAAAACATCAGGTGGAGGACAAATTTCTCATGCTGATGGTAAGTTCGGAATGGACAAAACGAAAGGGACTAGAGTATCTTTTAGAACTTAATAAGTCCCTTAAAGAAGACGAGAAAATTGTATTAGTGGGATTAACAGATGAGTTAAAAGCGAGTCTGCCTGACTCCATTATTAAAATTACAAAAACAGATAACGTAGAGGAATTAGCTGAGATTTATTCTACTGCTGATGTTCTTCTCAATCCGACCTTAGAGGATAATTTCCCTACGACAAACTTAGAGTCTTTAGCTTGCGGAACTCCTGTCATCACCTTTAATACAGGGGGCAGTCCTGAGGCTATTGACTTAGACACTGGGGTTGTCATTAAGCAAGGAGACCTAGTTGAACTTAGAGGGGCCATTGATAAGATTAAGGGTGCAGGTAAGAATTTTTATCAAGAGCCTAGTCGAAATCGGGCAATAAAACTCTACAACAGGGATGATCGATACCAAGATTACATTGATCTCTACAAGAAGATTTTAAAATAAATGAAACAGAGACGCGTAATGCATGATGGACAAGAGGGAATAGTATGTTTTATATCACTTTAATTATTGGATTGATCTTTTCATTTGCGTTTAAGGATCAAATAAAAGCCACTAAGATTTATACAGCGCTACTTCTGCTACTTAGCGCTTTTAGATACGGTATTGGGGCGGATTATTTTGCCTATATGTATTTGTATAAAAGTTTGTTTGTTGAAGTCGTTCCAGAATTACAATATGGAAGACAAAAACAAGAAGCAGGCTTTAGAGCCTTAGGTTCTTTAATGAAAACTTTAGGAGCAAACTACCAAGTTTACTTAACTGTATTAGCATTGGTGTCGTTATATTGTGTTTATAAGATTAGTATTAAATACAGTAAAAATCCTATGCTATCCATGACGACCTATTATGCTTTTTATTATTTTGTATGGACTTTAAGCAGCTTAAGGCAAGGTTTAGCCATGGCTGTAGGGATGTATTTCTTATTAGAAGCCATTAATAATAAGCGCTGGATAGCCTTTATTATAATCAGCATACTACTGTATTTCATCCACACGTCCAGCCTAATTTTATTAATTATGTATTTATTAGCAAAGTATATTCCTTGGAATAAGAAGAGGATGATTATCGCCATTGTTGCTAGTATTGTTATCGCTTTTATTCCTATGGGAGAAGTGGTGTTGTACTTAAGCCAATACGTGGATGTACTTAAAAGAATAGCAAGTTACCTTGATGGAGTCTTCACAATACAAAAATTACTCAGCATCTCAAGTTTAGCACGACTTATTTTAATGGGAGGAGTTCTCTTTTACTATGATGAATTAGTGGAAGATTCTCCTATGATGAAAAATATCGTACATATTTATCTGATTAGTTTCATTATATATTTTGTGTTCCAATTTTCAGAAATAACAGCCGCCAGGTTGTCCATCTATGGGCGAGTATTAGATTTTATCATTTTACCCAGTATCATCTATCTAAAAGTTCCAAAGATTAATAAAAATGTTGTGATAGCAGGCTTAGTTTTATTTATTTGCATTTACTTTGCAAAGGAGTTAAATACGATGAAGCTTCAGTCAGGGTTAGTTACTAAGGAAACCTATTATGTATCTTATTCATCCATATTCAATAAAGAGGAAAGATACTACAACACTCAATATCACTATGTTTTATTTTTTAAAGGAGCTACCATGGGGTATCCAAAGAACTTCCATATGATTCAATAAATCGTATTGATTTATTGAATCAGGAAAATGATTTCGACAAAAAGAAAATTGGCTTTAGATTGACCAAAAGAAAGAGAGGATGTGGGTTTCCACATAGCAACTTATGAAGAAAAACATTGCGATTATAATATTTATCACCATCTTTACAAAGTTACTGGGGTTTGGCCGTGAAATCGGTCTAACGTACTTTTATGGAGCCACAGCCATCAGTGATGTGTACCTCATTGCACAAACCATCCCTTCAACATTGTTTGCCTTAATCGGGACAGGATNNAGGGTTAGCCACCACGTTTATTCCGATTTTTAACAAGGTTCAAAAAGAAAAAGGCGAAGAGAGTGCTTTAAAATTTTCCTCTAATGTCATTAATATTGTGGTCATGATTAGTTCAGTGATTGTGGTTTTAGTGCTCATATTCACTCCTCAGGTGGTTAGATTATTTGCATCTGGCTTTGATGGAGAAACCATGAATCTGGCTGTGACATTCACAAGAATTAGTGTGTTTGGAATATTTTTTACAGCAGTTATCTATATTTTGAATGCATTTTTGCAACTGAAAAACAATTTTATCATTCCGGCTTTAATTAGCTTGCCGATGAATTTTGTTTTAATATTCTTCTATTTTATCGCCAGCCAAAACAATGATATTCTTCTTGCTTATGGTTTATTCTTTTCTATCTTTATCCAGTTTGTCTTTATACTTCCTTCGGTGATCAAAAATCGATTTAAGTATTATGCTTTAGTGGATTTCAAGAATACCTATGTTAAGGAAATGTTATTATTGGCCATACCTGTAGTAATTGGAACATCTGTGAATCAATTAAATGTATTAGTGGATAAGAATATAGCCTCCACTATAGTGGTAGGGGGAATATCTGCCCTAAATTATGCGGATCGGTTAAGTGGATTTGTTTATGGACTTTTTGTGGTACCAGTGGTGACCGTAATCTATCCGAGTATTTCTAAACTAGCTTTGGAAGATAACTTAAAAGGTCTTAAAAGTGTCGTTAATCAATCATTAGTCTCTATGAGCATACTCATACTCCCGGCTTCTGTGGGAGCTATGGTGCTGGCGAGACCCATTGTGGAATTTCTCTTTATGCGAGGTGAATTTGACGCTCAAGCAGCGATACTTACTTCTCAGGCATTGCTTTTTTATGCCATTAGCATGTTAGCGTATGGATTTAGAGATATTTTGTCCAGGGTTTTTTACTCCTATAATGATACAAAAACTCCCACTATTAATGCAATTATTGGAGTAACCATTAATATAATTCTTAACATTATATTGTCAAGATTCTTAGGAATAGGAGGATTAGCTTTAGCGACTAGTATCTCTGCTATTATTACGGCAGGGTTACTGTTTAGAAGTTTATCAAAAAAGAAGCTTGCTTTGGGCTTTAAGAATAGTCTTAAAAAAATCGTAAAAATCTTTATTGCTGCCCTGATCATGGGGGGTGCAGCCTACGTCATCTTCAGTACTTTAAGTATAAGAACATCAAACACTGTGGCTCTATTTGCATCCATAGCTTCCGCTGGAATCTTATATGTGGGGATTATATGGTCATTAAAAATTGAAGAAGTTGAGAAAATATTAGATTTGGCTAGAGAAAAACTTCAAAGAAAAAATTAAGTTCTAAAGATAAATAAGGTGAAAAGAATACTACTATTTATTAGTATGGGAAGTAAAAAATAAGAATACGAAATATAATTTAGTAAATCAGATAAGCGAATAAGGGGATTTTAAGTTGAATATTGATGCGGAAAAACTAAAAGACATCCAACTGAGTTTATTAAACTCAGTTGCCACATTTTGTGAGGAGAATAACATTGAATATTTTTTGGCTTACGGAACTTTAATAGGGGCCATTCGACATAAAGGATATATCCCATGGGATGACGATATTGATTTGGTCATGATGAGAAAAGATTATGAAAAATTCGTGGCCACCTTTAATAATTCTCATAAGGATCAGAAGGTCTACACGAGTAAAAATACTTCTTGGTTCCCTTTCCCTTATGCTAAGGTTTCAGATGAGACCACGGTGCTTAAGGAAGAAAATGATAATATGACGGGGACTATAGGGGTCAATATTGATCTTTTTCCTTTAGATTATTTGCCAAAGGATCCTAAGATTTTAAAGAGGATGAAGTTTCATTACAATATTTTGATGCTTAAGTCCATTAGGTTGAATAAGAAGCGATCCCCTATAAAAAATCTGATTTTAAGAAGTAGTAAAATGCTATTTAAGGGTAAAAACCCTAATCATATCGCTAATCAAATCGAAGATATCGCCTTAAGTGATTATGAGAAGACAAAAATTATAGGGAACATTGTCTTTACAGAAAAAGAGACTGATTTTGCCAAGGCTAGTGCTTTTGAGTCTAGTGATATGGCCGAGTTTGAAGGACGATTATACACAATACCACAAGGTTCTCATGAGTGGCTAACTAATTTTTATGGTGATTATATGACATTACCTCCAGAAGAGAGTAGAGTGACCCATCATACCTTCACTGCTTATGAGAAATAATTAGTTTGTAATAAAAATATATACTTAAGGACAGGCGTTTACCCAAAGAGGTAAAATGCCTGTCCTTTTAATTTAGCAATATTCTAAAAATCAGATGCAGATGTTTTTTGAAAAGTTAAAGCGGATTTAACCGTATAATTTCTTCTGCGGTGGGGGCATCGATGTATAAACTATCCACTAATCCACCCTTAAGTGCTGCTGTTATAATTTCAGCTTTTTCTTTGCCTACTGCCACCATAAGTTTATTTGGAATCTTTTTTATGACAGATAGTGGGGCAGCAATGACTCTTGCATCCATTTTAGGGTCTAGAACTTCACCATCACGATTAAGAAAATGAGAGCAACAATCACCAATACCCCCTTTAGTTCTAATAGCGTGGTAGTTTTCTTCTGTAATTAGACCCATCTCGTAAAGGACAGATGGCCTTTCTAGGTTACCTACTGAAAATACAGCCGTATCACAATTATTAGCCATCTCTAGTATTTGACTAATTTGATGATCTTGCTTAATAGCGTCAGCTATAAAAGACTGATCTACCATGGCAGGAGCTGGAATTTGATAACCCACACCATTTACACTATCGACAAAACTTTTTAAAATATCAAGGGCTCCAGACTCATACACAGCCCTTGAAAATCCACCGCTTAATTGTATGACGGAAATCCCCTGTCTCTTAATAGTGGGCAATACTTTAGCTAAGACAGCTAGAGTGTTTCCCCAATGTACACCAAGAATACTATCATCTTTTAAAAATCTTGGTAGATCGTCTGCCAAGGATGCACAAACATCTTGAAGAAGCACCTGGCGATTCCCCACGAGATCAGGTGTAATCACTGCACGGCGCAGTGAGAATCGATCGAGTAGGTCTTTTTCTAATTCACTATATGAGAGCACAGATTCTTTTACTCTAACTTCAATAAGTCCCATATTCATGGCATCTTTAAGGAGTCTGCTCACATTGGATTTACTGATTCCTTCTTTCTCACCAATTTGAACTTGACTCATATTTAATTCATAGTACATTTTTGATATTCTTAGAATTTGACTAAGTTTTTTTGAATTCATTCTATACTCCTATTGATATGAGGAAAAGTGAAAATATATTAATTTGTCCACTTACGTTAATAATCTAAAGATAAAGGGTTACTTAACCGTTGTCAAGTAGCTCTCTAACTCATTGAAAGAGGAAATATCAATAAGTTAGGACTTAGAGGTTATGTAAAGATATTCACAAGTG
>LFRM01036554.1_pt1 | contig 13890 bp, 10 predicted proteins | sample 618341 | NCBI WGS metagenome assembly LFRM01 (sample SAMN03654438, study PRJNA283298) | anaerobic digester metagenome | isolation source: pool of bioreactors CSTR01a, CSTR02a, and CSTR03a thermophilic anaerobic... | place: Denmark: Kgs. Lyngby | collected 2014-05-21 | reverse complement strand
TTGCAGTCGCCGTGCGGCAATCATTTGACGGCGGCAGCACCTGGGCTCCGCCTCGGCTGATCAGCCCCGATTTCAGCCACCGCGGGCAAGTTATCAGCAGCACTATCAAGACTTCAGACGGTAGGATCCTGGTCTTCTGCGATGACCTAAAATACCATGGCACAGCGGTATACGTAAGCGGAGACGGCATAAACTGGACATGCCCGGCAGCAGAGCAAGAAGAGCCGCAGGAAGAGCGTCAGTTCGCAGAAGGAAAAACAGGGCCCCTGATCGCGGGCATCCACGCTTCCGTGGTGGAACTGGATGACGGCACTCTATTGGCGGCAGGGCGGGGCAGGGATATCAACGGCAGCATGCCTTTCAGCCTTTCGGCTGACGGCGGCCGAACTTGGACTTACCGGGCAAGTGAGCTGCCGCCGGTAAGCGGCGGACAGCGTCATGCCATGATCCGCCTGCAGGAAGGCCCTATCCTGCTGATCGGTTTCACGGATCGGCGAGACCTTCCCCGTGAGGAGATGAAGGGGGTTTCTGGCTTTGACGCCAATGGCAGGCTCACACAGATAACTGGGTTGTATGCCGCGCTTTCGTTCGATCAAGGCAAGACTTGGCCGATCAAGCGGGTGTTGAGCGACGGGTCTGGGCGCCGGGTCGAGTCCACAGATCCGAACCAGTATGTGGAATGCGCTAAAGACAAAAACGGCAACCGCATTTTCACCATGGATCCCACAAGCGGCGAGGCGATGGGCTACTGTGCCGCGGTTCAGGCCAGGAATGGAATGATTCATGTGATTTCCAGCCGGCAGCATTACATGTTCAACTATCAATGGCTGATTGAGCATCACTGGGGCTGACGCGCCGATGGCCCCAATGTTTGATTTTGAAAATTAAAAGGTGTTTTCAGACAAGAAGTTTAATTATAGATTATGGAAATAAAACTTAAAAGGAGTCTTGTAGATGAAGCGGGTCACAGTCGTTCTCTTGTTGGTTGTTTGCATGGCCGCCGCAAGTTTTGGCTTCGCGTCGGCAAGTGACTACGAACCACCACCAGGAGTGCTTTCTCCAGATGAAGTGGATTTTGGCGGCAAGACTGTAACCATTGTCAGCTCTGACTTTTGGAAAGCGCTTCCACCAGAAGATCGAATTGCTGAAGCAGAAGAGGTGTTCAATGTCAACATAGAAACCTTGCTCATAGATAATGCCGATTTGATGATTGCCCGTATCATGTCAGGGGACTCGACGTACGATATCATTCAACAGGCGCACCGTGTGGCTTATTTCCCTTTGGTCACCGCAGGGATGCTGCTCCCCGCGGATGATTATTTGCCGGAAGAGTTCTTCGATTCACTCCCCAGTTTGGATCGGTACACCATAGAGAAATTCAAGTATAACGGAAAACGCTATGGAATCGCGCTTCATGACGGCGTGGTCAACGACAGTATCATGATCATTTCATACAACAAGGATCTGATCGAAAGATACAACCAGCCTGATCCATATGAGCTGTATCTTAGCGGCGAGTGGACCGAGGAAGCTCTTGAACAGATCATGATCGCCGTGACCCAGGATACCAACGGTGACGGGATCGTCGATCAATGGGGGATGCCGGATATCACCAACGCCGCTGCGTTGATCCGCTGGGCCCCTTACAATGGAGCCGAACTGGCCGTTCAGGATGAAAACGGAAAATGGGTTTTCGCTTACAACCGCGAGAACGCAATCCATGCCATTAACACCGTGCTGCGCTGGAAAAGCATGGGTATAATTGGCAACGGCAGTTATGTCGACGGAAAGGTAGCGTTTAACGCGACACATCTGCCAGGCAACCGCCATGCTCAGGCAGCCGGGATCAATTTTGGGTTGGTGCCCATGCCGCTGGGCCCACATGTGGACCGCCACTACTACCCGGCATTTGAGTTCTTTTTGACCTGCCTGCCCGCCAATGCGGCGGAGCCGGAAAAGATGATCGCCCTGGCGAACTTCCTCTTCCGCAAAGATGACCGCTTGGGTTTCCTCGATGAGATCGTGACGAACTGGATGGTCACCAAAGAGCACCTGGATCTGTTCCTGACCGCCAACGACAACTGGCAGGCAGACGGGGACATCTTCCAGTATACAGCGGTCTGGGATATTGCCAGCGAAGCGCTCAGTCAAGTGCTGGCCGGTACCAAGGGCGCGGCCGCGGCCATGGATGAAATTGCCCCAAGGGTCCAGGCTGCTTTGGATGATTTGTTCAAACAGTAATCAGCAAAACGGCGGTTTATCTTTTACACCGCCGTTTTCCATCTGACAAAAAGTGAGGAGTGTGACCATGGTTTTGGACAAACCGACGATTCCTGCGGAAGAGTACCCAAAACGGTGGGCAAGAGTCCAGGAGTTGATGGAACAGAATGATTTGGATTTGCTGATTGCCTATGCCGATGACCATGCAGTCTTTGGGCCGGCCCATGCCCGCTGGCTGGCGGATTTCCCTGTGCATTTCGAACCAGTTTGCATTCTCATGCACCGAAAGGGACAGCCCAGCATCTTGTGCGGGCCCGAGAGCCCTGAATACATCCAACTGCGGTCCCGGATCCCCGACGTTCGTGTCCTCAAGGAATTCTGCCATCCGGACGAAGACTATCCTCACACAAAGATTGAGAGTCTGGCGGAAGTGGTCGCCGATGTGATGGATACCAAGGCGGTGAGGCGCATCGGCCTGGCCGGCGGCGATTTGATGGGCGCCAAGGTGTACCGGGCTTTTACCGAAGTTTTCAGCCAGGCAGAATGGGTGGATGTGGAATTCGCCATGTGTATGCTGAGAGCCCAAAAAACCGAGGCGGAACTGAAGGTGATCCGTTATGCCTACAAAATCGCTGAAATCGGGTTTCAAGCGGCCATCGACGCGGTTGAGCCCGGTGTCACGGAAAGGGAAGTGGCGGCTGCAATCGAGAGTGCCATGAGGCAAGCAGGAGCAGAGGGCACCGGTATTGACACCATGGTTGGCTCCGGCCCCAATTCGCGCCCGCTGATGTGCCGCTCCACCTTCAGGAAGATCGAAGCGAACGATTTGGTGCAGATCACTGTCGCGCCTCGGTATGAAGGGTATCATGCCGCGATCGGGCGGCCAATCCTGGTGGGTGAGCCGGATACCCGAGTCATGGAAGCATTGGATGTGGCAATTTGCGCGCAAAAGGCCTGTGCGCTGGCCATGGCCCCGGGAGTGGAAGGGCGGCTGGCAGAGGCTGAAGCGAGGAAAATCATGGAGGATGCAGGATATGGCGAAAGTTTCGTTTATTCCGGAATTCACAGTGTTGGGGTGATTGAGTTTGAGCCGCCGATCTTCGGGCCGACACGCCGAGATTTGATTCAGACGGGCATGGTCTTGTCGATCGACATTCCTGTGTTCAACACTATCTGGGGCGGTTTTCGAATCGAGGACGGATATTACATCACTGACAACGGCGCAGAGTTGTTGAACAAGATGGGTTATGTTATCCTGAAATAGTACCAGATAGTTCAAGTAGAAATCGGTGATCGGCCATGAAGATACTCGGTTTGGAAAAACTGTCCTTGCTGGATTATCCCGGCAAACTTTGCTGCACCATTTTCACCGGCGGCTGCAACATGCGCTGCCCTTTCTGCCACAACGCTCCATTGGTGTTGAGAAACAGCTATGATCAGCATCAGATTGAGTGGGGCGAGATCATCCAATTCCTGCGCGCCAGGGTGAAGTTGCTGGACGGTGTCTGCATCAGCGGCGGCGAGCCCACGCTGCACAAAGAGCTCCGCAGCCGGATTGAGGAGATCAAGCGGCTCGGTTTTCTGGTCAAACTGGACACCAACGGCACAAATCCCAGCCTTCTTAAAGAACTTGTGGATGCAGGCTTGGTGGATTACATCGCCTTGGATATCAAGAACTCACCGGAGAAATATGCTTTGACCGCAGGGGTGGAGCATTTCGACTTGAGCCCTGTCCGGGAAAGCGCTGCGTTTTTGCTTTCCGGCGCCGTGGATTATGAGTTCCGCACCACTGTGGTAAAAGAATTCCACACCGAAAACGATTTGCTGACAATCGCCCAGTGGCTTAAAGGGGCGAAACGCTATTACCTTCAGCAGTTTGTGGATTCGGGCAGCATCATCAGGCCTGGCCTCCACGCCTATTCGGAAGCTGAAATGCAGCACTTCAAGGCAATGATTCAGCCGGTGATACCTTATGTGGAATTGCGAGGAATTGGCTGAACAAGTGTGGAAATGCCTATATATTGGATATAAACTGGCCAAAACCTACAATATATTGTGTGTTTTGGCCTTGTTTTTGTTGACTCCCCCCAATCCGCTGGTTTATAATATGTAAAGAAAGTATAAAAAGATAGGAGAACGGGTCATGTACAGAGTAGTCAAGCGCGATGGCCAGACCGTCGATTTTGATCTATCCAAGATCAGCGCCGCCATCACCAAAGCATTTGAAGCGAGAAACAAGCACTACAACCCCGACTTGATTGATTTTATCGCCCTCAAGGTTACCGCACACTTCCAGCCGAAAATCAAGGATTCGTTGATTCAAGTGGAAGATATTCAAGACAGTGTGGAAGAAGTGCTGATCCAGGCCGGATATGCAGATGTGGCCAAGGCTTACATTCTCTACCGCAAGCAGCGGGAGAAAATCCGCAACATGAAGTCGACGATTCTTGACTACAAGGAAATTGTCGACAGCTACCTTCAGGTTACCGACTGGCGGGTGAAAGAGAACTCGACAGTCACGTACTCGGTAGGCGGCTTGATTCTCAGCAACTCGGGCGCGATAACGGCTCACTATTGGCTTTCGGAAGTATATGATCAAGAAATCGCCGACGCCCACCGAAACGCCGATATTCACATCCATGACTTGTCGATGCTAACCGGATACTGTGCCGGATGGTCATTGAAGCAGCTGATCCAGGAGGGGCTTGGCGGTGTTGACGGCAAGATTACCTCTTCGCCGGCAAAACACTTGTCCACTTTGTGCAACCAGATGGTGAACTTCCTCGGCATCATGCAGAACGAATGGGCCGGAGCCCAGGCGTTTTCCTCTTTTGATACATATCTTGCGCCTTTTGTCAAAGCGGACAACCTCTCTTACTATGAAGTGAAGCAGTGCATTGAATCATTTGTCTACGGCGTGAACACTCCCAGCCGCTGGGGTACTCAGGCGCCTTTCTCCAACATCACTTTGGACTGGACAGTCCCTGAGGACTTGGCGGACATGCCGGCGATTGTCGGCGGTAAGGAGATGGATTTCAAATACAAAGACTGCCAGAAAGAAATGGACATGATCAACAAGGCATTCATCGAGATCATGATCGAGGGGGACGCCAACGGCCGGGGATTCCAGTACCCGATTCCAACTTATTCCATCACCAAGGATTTTGACTGGTCTGATACGGAAAACAACCGCCTTTTGTTCGAAATGACGGCCAAATACGGCACACCGTACTTCTCGAATTACATCAACAGCGATATGAAACCAAGCGACATCCGGAGCATGTGCTGCCGGCTGCGCCTGGATTTGCGGGAGCTGAGGAAAAAATACGGTGGTTATTTCGGCAGTGGTGAAAGCACCGGCTCTATCGGCGTGGTGACCATCAACATGCCGCGCATCGCTTATCTGTCGAAGGACAAAGAGGATTTCTACCGGCGCCTGGACAAGATGATGGATTTGGCCGCCAGATCTCTAAAGATCAAACGCACCATCGTCACCAAGCTGCTGAACGAAGGGCTGTATCCTTACACCAAGCGTTACCTGGGCACATTCGAGAATCATTTTTCCACGATCGGCCTCGTGGGCATGAACGAAGTCGGGCTCAATGCCAAATGGCTGCGTAAGGATTTGACTCACAAGGAAACCCAGGACTTCACCAGGGAAGTGCTGATTCATATGCGGGACAAGCTGGCGGACTATCAGGTGCAGTATGGCGATCTGTACAACCTGGAAGCCACCCCGGCTGAGTCGACTGCTTACCGTCTGGCCAAGCATGACAAAGAGCGGTACCCGGACATCATCACCGCGTCCCAGGGAGAAACACCATATTACACCAACAGTTCCCATCTGCCGGTGTCGTTTACCGATGATATTTTCGCAGCCTTGGACATCCAAGACGAACTGCAAACGATTTACACATCGGGGACCGTTTTCCACGCGTTTGTCGGCGAACGGATGCCTGACTGGCGGTCGGCCGCGGCATTGGTGCGGAAGATCGCTGAAAACTATACACTGCCTTACTATACGATCTCGCCAACCTACTCGGTCTGCAGAGAGCATGGGTATCTCAGAGGCGAACAGTGGGCTTGCCCTCACTGCGGCGCGAAGACCGAAGTCTACAGCCGGATCACGGGTTATTACCGTCCGGTCCAGAATTGGAACGACGGCAAAGTACAGGAGTACAAAGAACGGAAAGTGTACCGGATTTCCATTGGTACGCTGCATGAAGCGCCGAAACAGCCGGTGCTGGAGAAGCCGAAGCGGGTGATGCTGTTTACCACGAAGTTCTGCCCCAACTGCACGATTGCCGTGGACATGCTGAACAGGGCAGGCATATCCTTCATCAAGGTCGATGCGGGGCAGCAGCCTGAACTGGCGGCGAAGTATGATGTGATGCAGGCACCCACACTGGTGGTGGTCGAGGGAGAAGCGACAACCCATTTCTGCGGCACAAGCGAGATCCGCAAGTTTGTTGATCAGGAAATCCAAGCGCGGGAGGCTTTTGAACCGCAAGAAGCCTTTACCCTGTGACAAGCCAAAAAGGTGCATCGCCGATGCACCTTTTATTTTTTAGGAGGATGCTCACGTTTGGTAATATATATTATATATTATAACTGACAACAGGCCGGATCGTTTAGGATTCAGTTTCGAGTCAAACTCTGAACTTGGCCAAGCATATCGTCATGGTTATACCATAGATCAGATTGCCGAGCAGATAAACAACGCTTGTGGCCAGATCTGGCTGCAACACCTCAACGGGAATCACAGTCTTTGCAAGCCATCCATAGACCAGAAAATAAACTGCAAGGCCGAACACAAACCCTTTGAACAGCAGATAATCAGTCCCGATTTTCTGCAGGCAGTAAAACGCAATAACAGCGATAATCGTGCTCAATGCATAATGCTGAAGCATGCCCAAAAGCTGGGCGGGAATCGAAGTGATGTCCAACCCCGGTTTGATGGCCACGTATGCGCCCAATTGGAATGGAGTAATCTTGGCTATTTCCATCAGGTAAAACACCCACATGAAAAGCTGATGGGTCGTGCCTCCCAAGACTCCTGCCAACACTCCCACAACAGCCGTATCTGTATACTTCTTCATCTTACTCTCCCTAGTGGTAGGGTTGTCAGCCCTATTTGTTCAAGTGTAGTCTTTCCTGAATCTGCAAAAGCATACTTATGACAAGGTGTTTTGCTCAAGAGATGGAAATAAAAGCGTGGGGTGAAGTGTTCATGTTAAGGAAATCACGGGTTTCCGCACCGAAGCTGATATGTCTGGCGCTGGTGCTCATGCTTTGGACTAATATAGCCTTAGCCAACAAGCCATATACCGATGCTGTTGAACTGGAAGCGTTCCTGGATGGAGTTATGACGACTCTGCTTGAACAGTATCGGATCCCCGGCGGGGTGATCGCTGTTGTGCACGATGATAGGGTTTTACTGGCAAAGGGTTATGGGTACGCGGATCTCGAGGAAGATGCAAGAGTTACACCAGACACTTTGTTCCGCGTTGGTTCCATTTCCAAGCTTTTTGTGTGGACGGCAGTGATGCAGCTGTACGAAAGAGGTTTGCTGGCGTTGGATCAAGATGTTAGCACCTATTTGGATTTTGAAAGCCCAGGCACGGAGCCCATCGCGATGGAGCATCTAATGGCGCATACTGCCGGGTTTGAGGACAAGAACATAGGAACAATCGTGCTCGCCGAAAAAGATTTACAGCCGCTCGGTGAATACCTTGCGAATTCTGTTCCGGCAAGAGTCTTTCCTCCGGGCCAAGTAAGCGCTTACTCAAACTACGGGTGCGCCTTGGCGGCATATATAGTTGAACGGATCACTGGGAAGCCTTTTCACGAATATGTGGAAGAACATATTTTCATCCCGCTGGGCATGCAGAGCAGCACCTTTCGCCAACCAGTCCCAGAACCACTCGCCCAACGGCTTGCAGCCGGATACCGATATACTGAAGGCCGTTATCTCTTAGGTAGTTTCGAGTTCTGCCAATTATACCCAGCCGGCAGCCTCAGCACTTCCGCCAGTGATATGGCCAAATTCATGCTGGCACACCTGTCCGGCNNGACCCGGCGGGCAGAACATCCTCAGCCCGGAAAGCCGGCAGCTGATGCACAGCCAGAGTTTCGCACATCATCCGGAACTGCCTGGGATGGCTCATGGTTTTATAGAAATGCAAATGAACGGCCGGCGCATCATCGCCCATGGAGGTGACACCTTCCTTTTCCATTCTGGGTTATACCTCTTGCCAGATGAACAGTTGGGGGTTTTCACAGCTTTCAACGGTGCCGATGCAAGCGCTGCCAGCGATAGTGTTTTCAAAGCCTTCATGGGCCGCTATTTTGGTGACGAAAGCAAGGCTGGGCCTTCCGAAGACTTGCTGGAAAGATCAAAACAGCTGAGCGGCCGTTTTCATGTCAGCCGCAGCAATTATACCGAAATGGAGGCTGTTCTAAGGCTTCTGAATCCCATCCGAATATATGTGGATCAGGATGGTTACTTGGTGGTTGACGGAGGTTCGTTGACAAATAGGTTCGTTCCAACAGAGTCAGGTGTTTTCCAAAGTATAGACGGTGGATCCCAGCTGTATCCGGTAACGGACAGCACAGGCAGAGTCACCCGATACTACACAAGTTTTCCAGTGACTTTCTTGCGGACACCTTGGTATGCTGCAGCAGAGTTTGCTTTGTTTGTGGGAGGGCTGTCACTGTTGGTGTATCTCGGTACAGCAGTCCGTTGGATCGTACTCTTGGTGAAAAGACAAGCCAGCCGGATTTCCCTTGCCCGGCCGGCCGTCATTGTTGTGAGTTCACTGGCTCTCGCTCAGATCAGCTTTTATCTATTGGTGTTCTTTCTATTGGGGAACATACACCCTGTCTTTGGGATACCAATGGCGGCACTAGTGTTCACGCCTTGGATGGGGTATGTCCGGCTTGTTAGTTGGGTGTATGCGTTGTTGACCGCGTCGCTTACCTTGATAGCCCTGAATCAGATCAGAAAGCGGACCGGATACCTTAAGCCGCTTTCCTATGCCGTGTTATCTCAAGGGTTTGTGTTCTTGCTTTATTATTGGAATTTCCTGTAGCAGGCGAAGAGTCAACAACCTATGTTGTCTTGTCATGAACTGTATTTCCTGATCAAAGCCACGAACGCATCCACAAAGGATTGGAGGTAGTCAAGAGTATCCCTGCTGCTGATTGACCCGTTCGCATCAAAAAGATCCGCTGAATTGCCAAGATACACTTCAGGCTGCTGCAAAACAGGCATATCCAAGAACATGAGCACCTGACGGAGATGATGGTTGGCGCCAAAGCCGCCTATACTACCGATGGATTGACTGATGATCGCCGCCGGTTTGCCAGCCCATACGTTTTGGCCCCAGGGCCTGGAAGCGACATCAAGCGCGTTCTTCAAAGCGCTAGGTATGGAGCGGTTGTGTTCCGGTGTCACGAACAGAACGGCGTCGACTTCCCGCACTTTGGATCGAAAGGCTGTGTACTCAGCTGGAGAGTCGGCGTCATAATCCTGGTTGTAGAGGGGAAGATTGCCGATTTCGATGATCTCGGTTGTATATCCATCTGGAAACAGTTTAGCGACGTTTTCAGCAACCTTCTTGGAAAAAGATCCCTTGCGCAGGCTTCCCACGACAATACCGATTTTTGCCATACTAATCATTCCTTTCCAAGTTGGTTTTACTGGCAGTAATTATTACCAGTATACTAATTATTTCTCCGGATATAAGAAAAATCCTTTTCATAGAGTGATCAGAAAAATGGGTGTTGTTTCGAACTTGTGGACAGCATTGTCATGCTGCAGGGCTTTTGTATATCTATGGGCTGCTGTGGGCGAGATTTTCTTCAAAATGTGCCAAAAATGATTCACTTATGCGTTATTATGGGATAAAATTAAAGTACTTGACCTCGTTCTACAAGCCTGGCTACTATGGTTCGGGTTGTTTTCGGGCTAGGAAAACGCAAACGGCACAGCCTGCTGTTTCTGTTGAGAGAGAGTACAAAAGAACTAAGGGGGATACGGAGAATATGAGCAGAAAGTCTAAGTACCTTTCCTTGATACTTGGTCTGATTCTGCTTGTTTTGACCACAACCAGCTGCGTGCAGATCACTGCCGTGTTCAAGGCCAACAAGATCTCGGGAAGAGTTGTCTTGGCGGACGGTGAGTCGGGTTTGGCCGGAGTGAGCATCTTGATAGTGGATGGAATCAGCTCATATGTGGAGACCAATGCAGAAGGATACTTTGAGACATCGGCGTTCAGCAGCACAGTGATCATTCCCCGTAAAACCGGCTACAGATTTGTTCCGGAAAAACTAACAGTGGGTGACGGGCAGGAGCTGGAATTCACAGCTTACCCTTGGGAAGAACCAGATTTTGCCAATTGGGGAGTACAGTTTTCCTTCGACAGCCACTTGGATTGGGTTGAAGCCGTCGCTCTTTCGGCAGATGAACAATACATAGCCACCGGCAGCAATGACAGGACAATCAGGATTTGGAGAACCAGCGATGGGCAGCTTGTGAGAACGATGGTAGGCCATACAAGCGGAATCAAGGTGATCGCGTTTTCACCTGAAGGCCGTTATTTAGCCAGCGCCGGCAAAGATGGACAGATCAAGATTTGGGATTGGCAGGCAGGGCTGGAGATAAAGACACTGAACGGCCACTCTGATATCATCACTGGCTTGGCGTGGTCGCCTGACGGTACAAGATTGGCCAGTGCCAGCTGGGATCGCAAAGTGGCAATATGGGATTTCGCCACAGGCAATGAACTGAATTCATTTACCCACGAAGGTTGGGTGAGGGTGGTTGCGTGGTCGCCGGACGGACAGTTTGTGCTGAGCAGCGGAGATGACTCTTGCCTAAAAATCTGGCAGGTTGAACTGGGCGTTCTCAGCGCTGAGTTTGAGATAGGCGACAAGGTTATGTCTCTGTCTGCTGCGCCGGATGGGTCTTTGGCTGCTGTCGTTCTGGGAAGCGGCGCTGTCAAGGTCATTGACTTTGAAACAGGAGCCGAAAGCTCTCTTGGACAGTACCCAAGCGGAGTTTCGGCTTTGAGCTGGTCGTTTGACGGCCGCTATTTGGCTGCGGGCACTGCAAGACAAATCCTGATCTGGGATTGGGAAGAACAAAAACTGGTGCAGAGCATCAATGCGGAAAATGAAATCCTTGCACTGGGTTGGGGCAGGAAGTCGCACCTGTTGGCCAGCGGCAGCCATCGAGGTATCATTGATCTTTGGTCGGCGCAAACAGGGGCAAACCTGCTGCATATCACAGGTCACACCCGCGCTGTCAAGGCTTTGGCCTGGTCGCCCCAGGGAGACAGCCTGGCCTCTGCTGGAGACGATGGAACGATCCGCATATGGGATCTTGTAGGACGGAAAGAAAAAGCCCAACTGCGCCCAGGCACCACCGGGCCTGTGGAAGATTTGGCGTGGTCGCCAGACGGCACTTACCTGGCCAGCGGTGGACATGATTATCTAGTGCGTGTTTGGAACATCACCAAAGGTGAATATCTCGGTGCCTTCACAGAACGCATCAAACGGTTTATGCGCGAGGAAGGCTTCGAATTTGCCGTTGCGATGAAGAATGTCAGCCATGAGGACATCGTTTTCTCAATAAGCTGGGCACCGAACGGGAAAAAGCTTGCCAGTGCCAGTTGGGATCAAACAGTGGCCATTTGGGATGTGGCTTCGGGAAAACAGCGGGTGGACATCAGGAATCGCCAAGGATGGATTACCACCGTTGCTTGGTCTCCCCACGGTGATCAGGTCGCTTTCGGAGGCTATGATCAGGTTGTTCATATTTACAACGGCGCATCAGGGAAGGAAATCAAGAAACTTGAGGGGCACGGCGGATGGATCCGATCGCTCGCCTGGTCGCCTGACGGCAGGCATTTGGCCAGTTCAGACTATGATCGGAAAATCCTGATTTGGAATCTGGAAACAGGCCAGATTGAAAAAACCTTGATTGGCGACGAGAGCGTTGTCACCATTGTGGAATGGTCCCCCTGCGGGCGTTACCTGGCAGGAGGCACCCACAACGGCAATGTCTTTATATGGGATGCCAGAACGGGGGAAGTTGTCTATATGTATCCCGTCAGGGTCCTGGGCCTGCAGGCTCTAGCCTGGTCGCCGAAAAGTGATCAGCTGGCGATTCCAGTGTACAATTCCATATTTATCCTGGGGAAAATAGAATGACTCTATTAGAAACAACCAGATTCTGGCAACCTTATGGACTCCTGCCGTTCGGCAGGAGTTGTTTATGTAGGTTGCACCATCGGTCATCCTCCGGTTTGAGAGGGTAGGCTTCTAGGAATGCACGACCGGCAAAGACCCCAGCGGCTGCTGGGGGCTGCTTCTGCTGTGGTTGATAATCATTTTGGTGCCGAAGGTGGAGTTTTAACATAATATTAGGTTGAGGGTAGTCCAACCATCGTTGGTCCCCATCCCCAGCGGATGGGGATTTTTGTTTTAGCACACCAGTCTCCTTTTCAGCAGCGCTCTACACAGGGTGAATAGATGCGGAATAGCCTGTAGTAGATCTACGGGGAAGAGGTGATGAGATGTTCATTTGGTTGGCTTTGTTCTTGATCGTCGTCATTGTTGCCATAATACTGATTGGGCAAGGGTTTGAACCGAATGGGTTCTGACTAGTCCAGATCTGGAACGCTTCCGGGCTGTGCTCGGGAGCGTTTTTTGCTCGTCCCCAATCCTGCTATCCAAAAGGGGACTGCGGAATGGCAAATAAAATATATAATCAATTAGATTCACTGTATACGTATGCTGTACAGATTGGAGGTAAACATGATTACTTTACGCAAGATCACCGAAGACAACTTCATTGAATGCATCAACCTTGAGGTAAAAGAAGACCAGAGAAAGTTCGCAGCGCATAATATGTTCAGCCTAGCGGAAGCCTATGTCGATTTGACAAATGGATACTGTATTCCCACGCCCTATGCCATATATGAAGATGAGACAATGGTTGGGTTTATCATGCTTGCATATTATGAGGCTGATGAAGATGACGACGATGATGAAACTGTTTACAAGGTATGCCGGTTAATGATTGACAAAAAATACCAAGGCTTGGGATATGGAAGAAAGGCAATGGAAAAGGCTCTTGAGCTGATAAGGCAGTTCCCATGCGGCAAGGCCGATTTAGTGGTGCTTTCCTATAATCCCGATAACACAGCTGCACGCAATCTCTACGCAGCAATCGGGTTTCAGGAAACAGGCGAAATGAACGGTAATGAGGTTTGGGCCGTGTTGAGACTGACTCCGTAATGGACCAGATAACAAAAAAACCCGTCGTAGACGGGGGAATAGACAATATTGGTGCCGAAGGTGGGAATCGATAGAACGAGTGTTCTCTAGTGTTGCCTGGTGCTGATATGCCCGTTTAGCGGGCGTTTTTTCGTTTGTGAGTGTCTGTATGTCCGGCAAGTATTGCCCTGTTATGAGAATTGCATGGGCAACTGATGGGCAGTTTTCTCCTTAGAGATTTTGAAAATAGGCAAAGACTAGGTATGTTTGAATTTACTGGCCGGGAAGTCAACACTTTTCCGGACACTCTTTAAGCGACACCGGCCAAAGTTAGCTCAGTATGTTGGTTCAGCCATTCTAAAGGGCTAAGGTAGCCTAAGCGCTTTT
>LFRM01381451.1_pt1 | contig 13895 bp, 12 predicted proteins | sample 618341 | NCBI WGS metagenome assembly LFRM01 (sample SAMN03654438, study PRJNA283298) | anaerobic digester metagenome | isolation source: pool of bioreactors CSTR01a, CSTR02a, and CSTR03a thermophilic anaerobic... | place: Denmark: Kgs. Lyngby | collected 2014-05-21 | reverse complement strand
AGATACTAAATTAGGAGATTATTTTCGTAGTAGTTATTATGCAGATGAGGCCTTAGGAGAGTTTTTATCTTATGTAAATGAAAGTCAATATTTTGATGATACTATTTTTGTTTTTTATGGTGATCATGATCCGAAACTTTCTTTAAAAAATTATCATGATTACTTTAATTATGATTTTGAGACTGGAGAAATCAAAACAGAAGAAGATGAAGATTATATTACTTATGATTATTATAATCATGAATTAAATAAAAATACACCATTAATAATTTGGAGTAAAAACAATAAATTAGCTACGAAAGTAGATTATTATATGGGAATGATTGATGTAATGCCTACCATAGGTAATATGTTTAATATTTATAATCCATACGCTGTTGGACATGATATTTTTCAAATAAAAAACAATAATATAATAGTTTTTCCGAATGGTAACTATTTAACTCATAAATTATATTATAATAATTCTAAAGAAGAATATCGAGCAATTAGTTTAGATGAAACATTAAGTGAAGATTATTTAAAGACATGTAAAGAATATTCTGATACAATTATAGAGATATCAAATGGTATTATAATTCATAATTTAATTAAAGAAGACCAAAAGGAGAAATAATTAATGAAAAAAAGTTTAATAGTATTTGCTCTTATATTAAGTTTAATTTACTCTGTTGGTGGCATTTATTTTTATTTTATTGGTGATAAAAAACCTAAAAATAACCAAAATATTTCAGAAATATCTAACTATGGATATGTGTTAAAATCATCGGCTACTAGTCTAATGAAGGAAGAGTTCAACATTTTAAAAACTAATCTTGAAAGTGAAGAAATAAATGACCAAGATTATGCATCTAGTATTGCTAAGTTGTTTATAATAGATGTATACACTATGATCAACAAAGAAAATAAATATGATGTAGGCGGGACTGATTATGTAATGAGTACAGCTTTAGAAAATTATAAATTAAATATTACCGATACTATTTATAAATATATGGAAAATAATAGTGATAAAAAAAGAAAACAAAAATTACCTGAAGTAAGTTCTATAAATATTGAAGAAATCGAAGAAACAGAAATGAAAATAAAAGAAGATATATATAAAGGATATAAAATAAATCTAAACTGGAATTATGTTGAAGATTTAGATTACAATCAAGAAGCTGAAGTAATAGTTATTAAAGATAATCAAAAATATGTTATTGCTGAAAAAAAATAAGAAGCTGGTATGCTTCTTTTAATCTGCTCTATCTAAGTCCATAATTAAAATTCCTACATTAATTAGACTTGTTAGACCTACTAATGAGTAGATTACTCTTGGAATAATTGATTCGACTCCAAAAATAGCTTCAACTAAATTAAAGTCAAGAAGTCCAATTAAACCCCAAGTAATACCACCAATTATTGTAATGCTTAAGCATATTTTTTGTAGTAATGTCATACCTAACCTCTTTTCTTAATTTTAGTGTGAGTAATTATGAATAAAATATACATTTTAAAATATATTTTATTGTAGGAGGTTAGGATGAAAAAATATTTAGTATTATTTATATCATTAATATTTATAGTAACTGGTTGTGGTAAAAATGAAGGTGCTAATATAAAAGAAGACTTTGTTAAAAATTTAGAAAAAAGAAATTCATATTTAATTAAAGGAACAATGAATATGATAAGTAATGAAGACACTTTTTCTTATAATATAGTAGCAGCTAAAAGTAATGACTATTACCGTGTTAATTTAATTAATACAATTAATAATCATGAACAAGTTATATTAAAAAGTAATGAAGGAGTATATGTAGTTACACCTTCACTAAATAAGAGTTTTAAGTTTCAATCAGAATGGCCAGATAATGGTTCTCAAGCATATTTATTAGATTCTCTAGTTAGTGATATTAAATCTGATACTACAAGCAAAGCTAAAAAAAGTGATAATGGTTATGTAATTACAGCTAAAGTAAATTATCCAAATAATGCAAATCTAGTTAGTGAAAAAATTTATGTTGATGATAAAGCTGAAATTCAAAAAGTAGAAGTACTTGATACTGAAGGAAATATTAAAATAACAGTTAATTTTACAAGTATAGATTATAAACCAACATTTAATAATGATTATTTTGAGTTAGAAAGCTTAATTGATGATGAATGTTGTGAGGAAGATGAAACTACTAGTAAAACGATTGATGATATAATATATCCACTATATTTACCAACAAATACTTATTTATCAGCAAAAGATACTATAACTACAAATAATGGTAATAGAGTAATATTAACTTTTACAGGAGAATCACCATTTACACTAATTGAAGAAGTATCTATGCCTAAATCAGAATTTGAAATTATACCAGTATATGGTGAACCACTAATGTTAAGTGATACTTACGGAGCTTTATCAGCAAATTCATTATATTGGACTAGTAATAATGTTGATTTTTATTTATCTAGTGAAAAATTATCAAGTACTGAATTATTAACAATAGCTGAAAGTATATCTAATGGTTCTCTAGTAGTATCTGGCGATAAATAATCCTTCATCTATATTACAAACCTGCAAATGCAGGTTTTTTTATTTTATTAAACGATGTAAGAATTTAAAAGAATATATTAACAAAATTTAAAAAAACTACTAGAAAGTATGATAAAATGTATATAATATTTATCGATGAAAAACTCATAAATTTAATTATTTTAATAAATATATATAAGGAGAATATAAAAATGACTATAGAAAAGCTAAAAAAGAATTATTAAGTCAAAAAAACTTAAATTTTAAAGGAAACATTTACCATTACTCACAAATAAAGTTTTCATATAACTCAAATAAAATTGAGGGAAGCAGATTAACAGAAGAACAAACTGAAGCTATATTTGATACAGATTCTTTTATATCTAAAAATGAGGACTTAATTAAACTAGATGAATTAACTGAATCAAAAAATCACTTTAAACTATTTGATTATATGTTAGATAATATAGATAAACCCTTATCTAAAAAAATGATTATAGAGATGAATGTAATTTTAAAAAGAAATACAAGTGATGAAGATAATCCTAGATATAATGTTGGAGAATTTAAAGTAGTGCCTAATATAATAGGGATGGTTAATGTTATTAAGACATCAAAACCAAAAGATGTTGATCGCGATATTGATAAATTATTAAATGACTATAACATAAAGACTAATATAGCTATTGCAGATATAATTCACTTTCATGTTAGATTTGAACGCATTCATCCATTTGGGGATGGTAATGGTAGAGTTGGCCGAATGATTATGTTTAAAGAATGCCTGAAAAATAATATTATGCCATTTATAATTTTAGATAATGATAAACCTTATTATCTTAGAGGTTTAAAAGAATATGATAATGAGAAGGGATTTTTAACAGATACATGCTTAAAAGCTCAAGATGTCTATTCAGATATGTGTACTGAATTATTAAATTTTGAAATAAACTAAGATAATTATAACTACAGTAAATTATCAAAATAATACAAATATAATTAGTGAGAAAACTTAATTTGATAAAACAGTAGAAATATAAAAAAGTAGTAGTGTTTGATACTGAATGAAATATTACAAACCTGTAAATGCAGGTTTTTATATTGTCTTAGCAATCATATGTGAGAAAAACCTTGTCATATCAATGATATCTGATATAATATGGGTGTCGAAATGGGGGATTGTTATGACAAAGAATAAACAAAATATAGAAAGTAAAAAAACTGGTTATCCACATATAGATAAACCGTGGATGAAGTATTATGGGGATATCTCATATATTCCTTTTAATCATAATACTAATATTGCCGAGTATATTAAATTAAAAAACTTAAATAATGGTAGTAATATTGCTGAATCACACCAAGGTAAGAAAATTACATATGATGAATTATTTGAAAAAGTAGATAATGCATCAAAAGTCTTAACTGGATTAGGTGTTAAAAAACATGATAGGATTATGAATCTTGTACCCAATATACCAGAAAGTGGTCAAATTTGGCTTGGAGCTTCACAAATAGGGGCTGTATCAGATTTTATTGATCCTAGACCAGATAGTATGGATTTACAAGCAAACGCTCAAAAAGTTTTAGAATTAATTAAATTTGAGAAAGCAAATCACATAGTTGCATTAGATAAATGTTATTTAGCTATGCTAAAACCAATTGAAAATGAATTAAAAGAACTTGGTATTGAAAAAATTGTAACTTTATCAGCATTAGATTCCATGAATATTCCTGGAATAATATCTTATTTAATGGATGTAATAAATTATAGTAAATTAAAAAATAAAAATCATACTATTAAAAAATTAAAATCATATCAAGTATTACTTCAAAAAATTAAATCGATTCAATTAGAAAATCAAATATATGATCAATCAGTAAAAAAATCACCATTAGAAGTTGTTAAATATAGTGACTTATTAAAAGATATATCTAGTATTAAATTTGATTCAGTATTTGAAGGAGATTTACTAAATTATATAGGTCATACTTCAGGAACAAGTGGTTCTAGACCAAAACCAATTACCTTAAGTAATGCTAATCAAATATCTGGTACTGAACAATTATTTATGGCTGATGCTAATTTTGAAATAAATGATAGAGTACTACATGTTTTACCGTTTTTTTCACCATTAGGTGCTGATAATAATTATATTTTAAACTTAGCAAGTGGAGCTCATAATATTTCCATACCTGAATTTGAAATAAATGAATTTGGATATTTAATAAAAAAATATAAACCTAATGTTATACTAGGTCCACCATCTTGGATAGCAGCATTACCTGATTCAAAATATTTAGATGACTTGGATTTATCTTGTATTACAAGAATAATATATGGCGGAGATTCAATTACTGCCTATGATGAAGAAAGAGTAAATAACTGGCTGAAGAAACACGGAAGTGAAGCTGTTTTAGAAAAAGGTCATGGAATGAGCGAATATTGTGGTTGTGGTTCTTTTGCTCAAAAGTCATGGAATGAACCAAATACTATGGGCATACCTTTACCAGAAACTATTTATTCAATAGTAGATCCTAATGTCGAAGAAAAGTTAGTACCATTAAAATTTGAAGATGATATGGAAACATTAACTGGAGAATTAGCTGTATCTTCACCAGCAGTAACAAATGGAAAACTTGATGAACATATTATAGTTCCTCATTATGAATTAGATGGAGACAGTTATATTCGTACTAGAGATTTAGTTAAAATGGATAAAAACGGAGTTTTTAGTTTTGATTCAAGAAAAGATAATTCATTTACTCGATTTGATGGTTATAAAGTAAAGCCTTATGAAATAGAAGATATTATTTTAAAAAATGAAAAAATTAAATATTGTCGTATTGTTCAATATTTTGATAAAAAACAAAGAGGTTTAATGCCTATTGCTCATATTGTTTTAGATGATGGAATATTTTTATCACAAAATGAAATGCTAGAACTAATAGAAGAGATAGTTTATAAACAAATTATTGCCAATCCAGATATGAGTTCAAGACAAATCCCATCTAGATTCAAAATTCGTGAAAAATTACCACTTACTAAAAATAGTAAGATAAACATTAATGAATTAATAAAAGAAGGAATAGATGGAAGTGAAATTACTGTTGAAGTTGAAGAAACAAATTTAGCTGTAGGTGAAATAAAAATATATTTCTCAAACGAACCAAAAAGTGATATAATATTAAATAAGAGAATATAAATTTGGTGGTGTGATCCTATGCAAAGTACACAAGGATTTTTAATAGTAAATCTTTATGCATTATTACTAATAATTTCTGTCAGTATTGTATTTTTTAAAAAAGCAAGACAAAAGAAGACAGAAGATAATACTTATTCTAAGTTATTAATAACATCAATCCTTGTTAATATTAGTGGAATTGTATTAGGATTAATAGTATCAAGTAATTTAAATTCAAACGAATTATTATTAATTATATTTAATAAAATATATTTGGCTTGCTTATTATTTTGGATAGCACTTTTAACTTTTTATGCAATTTATATTTCATTTATAACTGAAGAGAAAACTAAAAAAATTGAAAAATTGATCAAGTATTTTACTATATTTAGTATAATATTAATATTTATTTTACCAATGAATATAGATATTAAGTCAAATCAAGCAATTGTAGATGGTCCAGCTATTTTATATACATATATTTTATTTGGAATTGGTTTTATAACTCAAATGGTATGTTTATTATCTGATTTTAAAAATTTAATCAATAAAAAATATATTCCTATATATTTACTAGCGTTCTTAGGTATTATTATCTTGATAATTCAAATGCTTTATCCTCATTTAAACTATTTAATAAATCCAACCTTAATTTTTATTATTATAATAATGTATCACACAATCGAAAATCCTGATATTAAAATGGTTAATGAACTTAATTTAGCTAAAAATCGAGCAGAAAAAGCCAATAATTCAAAAACAGAATTTTTATCAAGTATGAGTCATGAAATCAGGACTCCACTTAATGCAATAGTCGGCTTTTCGCAAGTTCTGTTAAATAAAAATTTACCAGAAGATTCAAAAGAAGAGATAAAAGATATAATTTCTGCTTCTGAAATTTTATTAGGTATAGTTAATGGGATATTAGATATTTCTAAAATTGAAGCAAATAAATTAGAAATAATAAATAATGAATATAGTACTCAGAAAGTATTATCCGAACTAATCGCGCTAACTAAAGCCCGAATGGGAGAAAAATCTCTTGATTTTAGGACCCATTTTGATTCGGCGCTTCCTGAATATTTATATGGAGATTCATCACGCATTAAACAAATTATTTTAAATTTATTAACTAATTCTGTTAAATACACCAAAGAAGGTTATCTTGATTTTAAAATAAATACAGTTATAAAAGGTGATGTATGTAGATTAATAATTTCAGTGGAAGATTCAGGTGTTGGAATAAAAGCTGAAAATATAAACAAATTATTTAAAAAATTTGAAAGATTAAATGAAGGTGGTAGTACCTCAATAGAAGGAACAGGCTTAGGCCTTGCTATTACCCAAAAATTAGTTGAGCTAATGGGTGGTAAAATTTTTGTTCAAAGTGTATTTGGGCAAGGATCTAAATTCACTGTTATAATAGATCAACAAATTATTAATAAAACTTATGTTGAAGAACCAATTATTGATGACACACAATTAATTAAAAACTTTGATTTTTCCGATAAAATAATCTTAGTTGTAGATGATAATAATTTAAATTTAAAAGTAGCAGATAGACTACTTACTTCTTACGGAATCCAGGTAGAGACCATAGATAATGGTTTTGATTTAATAGAAAAAATAAAAGCTGGAGAAAATTATGACTTGCTATTACTCGATGATATGATGCCAAAAATGAGTGGCACAGCAGCCCTCAAGAACTTAAGAGATTTACCTAACTATAAAATTCCAACCATAGCATTAACAGCTAACGCTATTGAAGGAATGAGAGAAAAGTATATTTCTGAAGGTTTTGATGACTATTTGGCTAAACCAATCGATAAATCAGAATTAAATAGAGTCATAATTAAATATTTGTATAATAATTAAAGTAAGAGGAGAAATTTAAAATGAAAAATAAAAATTTATTAATTCAAAATGGTGTAGATGTAGATAAGAGTTTAGAGTTATTTGGTGATATGTCTATGTACGATGAATCTTTAGGAGATTTTATCGCTGAAATAGGTAATAAACTATATAAAATTGGTCACTTTAAGGAAATGGGAGATATGCCTAATTATGCTATATTAACTCATTCTTTAAAAACTGATGCTAAATATTTCGGTTTTGTTAAATTAGCTGAGCTTTCTTATGCTCATGAATTACAAAGTAAAGAAAATAATGTAGTCTTTGTAAACGAAAACTATAACTCGCTTATGGAAGAAGCTAATAAAATAGTTGCTTTAGTTAAGCAGTATTTAACAAGTTCTGAAAAACCAATTATAACTAACTCTATACAAAATCAAGAACCAACCGAAAGTTGTAATGAAAATACTAATATTAATTCAATATTAGTAGTAGATGATTCAGATATTATTAAAAATTTTGTTAAAAAAATATTTATAAATAATTTTCATGTTTTAACAGCTAGTGATGGTAAAGAAGCAATTGATATTATAAATCAAAATTCAATTTATAATATCAAAGCAATTCTTCTTGATTTAAATATGCCAAATGTTGATGGATTTAAAGTTTTAGATTTCATGAAAGAACATAATTTATTTCAAAAAATTCCTGTATCTATTATTACAGGAAACGATAATAAAGAAATAGATTTAAATGCTTTTCAATACCCAATTATTGATATTTTAAAAAAGCCCTTCAGTGAAGAAGCTGTAAAAAATGTAGTTGACAAAACTATTCAAAAAACCCAATTATTTTAATTTATTAATAATTTTATAATTCAAAATGTCAATATTCGACAAATGCAAATGATAATCGACGTAAATTGACAATTTATTTTCTGGTATATTGACACTTTTTATATTATAATATATTTAACGTGCAGTTATTAGAAGGGATAAAAATGGAAAAAGAAATACGCGTTTTTATGGTTGATGACAACCAAGAAGTTGTTAAAGCAGTAGAAGAGTATTTTCGCAGTCACGTTAGTATCAATATTATTGGAAAGGCTTATGATGGAGAAGAAGCACTTGAGAAATTAGTTAATCAAAAAGATGATTATGATTTAATAATTATAGATTTAATTATTCCTAAGCTTGATGGATTAAGTGTTTTAGAAGAATTAAAGAAACGAAACATTGACAAGAAAAGTATTATTATAACTGGGATGAACTCACTAGAAATAATAAAAAAATGTACTGAAATTGGTGTTAATTATTATATGTTAAAACCTTTTAGTTTTGAGTCTTTAGAAAATCATATTATTAATTCAGTAGAAAAAGTTGATAAAGAACTTATAATAAGCAATAAGGATCTAAAACAAGCTATTACTACTTTATTACATTCATTAGGGATACCATCACATATTAAAGGTTATATGTATATTAGAGATGGTATAGATTTAATGTATAATAAACCATCAATGATTGGAGCTATTACAAAAGAATTGTATCCAGAAATTGCAGATAAATATGATGCAACTACTAGTAGAGTAGAAAGAGCAATAAGACATGCTATTGAAGTAAGTTGGTCAAGAGGTGATTATGACCTAATGGAAGAAATCTTTGGTCATTCTGTTGATTATGATCGAGCAAAACCAACCAATTCAGAGTTTATTGCTACCCTTGCTGATAAATTAAGATTAGAAAGATAACTGAATAGATTTTAAATAATATCCTCATTATAAACATATAGTTTGTAAGGAGGATTTTTTAATGGATAAATGTTATAACAAAGTAGTTACTAAAATATTAAAAGAAGCAGAAAATGAAATGATTGATTTACATCACCCTTATGTAGGAACAGAACATTTATTATTATCACTTCTTAAAAAAACAAAAATAAAAGAAATATGTTATAAATATAATTTAACATATACTAACTTCCGGACTTCATTATTAAATGTTGTTGGTATGGCTAGTAAAACTAGTGATATGATTTTATATACCCCTTTGCTCAAGCTAGTTATTGATAAAGCATACAACAAATCATATGATGAACATAAAGAAATGGATGAAATATATTTATTATCATCATTATTTAATGAAACTGATGGTATTGCTCTAAGAATCATTGATACTATGGGAATACCAGTAAAAAAAATAAATCAAGATTTAAATAAAGAAGTTTTTACTACTGATCTAGGAATAAATTTAAATGAAAAAGCCAATGATGATAAAATTTTATTACGAGAAAATGAAATAGAAGAAATCATGCAAGTATTACTAAGACGAAATAAAAATAATCCTCTTTTAATTGGTAAAGCTGGAGTAGGAAAAACCGCTATTGTTGAAGAACTTGCTAGATTAATAAAAAGCGGTAAAGTTCCAGAAAAATTAAAATCTAAACAAATTATTTTAATAAATACAGCTTCTTTAATAGCAGGAACAAAATACCGAGGAGAATTTGAAGAAAGAGTAAACAACTTAATTAAAGAAGTGATAAATCATCAAAATATAATTTTATTTATTGATGAAATCCATAATATTGTAAAAACAGGAGCATCAGATGGTTCAATAGATGCTGCAAATATATTAAAGCCATATTTAGCAAGAGGTGATATATCAATAATTGGCGCTACAACTATTTCAGAATATAATGAATATATTAAAAAAGATTCAGCTTTAACAAGAAGATTTGCCCCCATTAATATTAATGAACCAACTACTAATGATATGATAATTATTTTAAATCAAGTTAAAACAAATTATGAAAAACACTATAATTTAAAAATACCTAAAAAAATAATCAACTTTTTAATAAATAAATGTGATCAATATTTACCTAATTTATATAATCCAGATAAATGTATAGATATATTAGATACTACATGTTCAAAAATAACATTAAAAAATTATCAGAAAAATAATGAAAAAATAGTAGTAACCGAAGATGATATTTATCAAATAATATCCGCTAGAACAAATTTAAACAATTTAGATAATGAAAAACTAGAAACTATTAAAAATAAATTATTAGAAAAACATAATGAACAAATAGTTAAAAATATAATTAATATAATTAAAGATAATAAACCTAATAAACATATGATTTTAAATAGTGGAGAAAAAAATAAAAAAGAGGAAATTATAAAAACTATAGCTTCTTCATTAAATTTAAACTTAATAAATATAGATTGTAAAGATTATAATGATGAATATAGTTTAAATAAACTTTTAAATAATAATTATTTATATGATCAAATAAGTGAGTTTCCTTTTTCAATAATTATTTTTAATAATTATAATATGTCATGTCGAATTTTAAATAATTTAATTAACACAATGATTAATAATGGTTATATCTCTAATAATCAAAATGAAAAAATTGCTTTAAATAATACAATTATATTTCTTTTGGATAATGAAATAAAAAATCAAATAGGATTTAACGATAATAATAAACTTTTATTTATTAGATAAAAATGTTAAAATATCATTACGGAGGTAAATTATGAAAATATATAACACTTTAACTAAAAAAATAGAAGAGTTTGTTCCCAATGAAGAAGGTAAGGTTAAGTTTTATACATGTGGACCTACAGTTTATAGTGATGCTCATATTGGTAATATACGCAGTTATATAGGTCATGATATTTTAGATAAAACACTTAGATACATAGGTTATGATGTAACCAGAATTATGAATATAACTGATGTTGGACACTTAACAAGTGATTCTGATTATGGTGATGATAAGATGGTTGAAAGTGCAAAAAAAGAAAAGAAAAGTGTCATGGATATTGCTGGATATTATACTGATAGATTCTTTATTGATTTTGATTTAGTTAATAATAAAGTTCCAGAAATAGTATCTCCAGCTACTACCCATATAGATGTTTATATAGAAATGATTAGTTCATTAATTAATAAAGGATATGCATATCAATCGGGTGGGAATATTTATTTTGATACATCAAAATTAGCTAATTATTATCAGTTAACTAACCATAAAGAAGAAGATATGGTTGTTGGAGCTAGAGATGAAGTAGAAGAAGATGAAAATAAAAAAAATCAAGCAGATTTTGCCTTATGGTTTACTAAATCTAAATTTGATAATCAAGAATTAAAATGGGATTCACCTTGGGGAACTGGTTATCCAGGATGGCATATTGAATGTTCAGGAATATGTATTCATCATGGTGGTGAATATATTGATATTCACGGAGGCGGAGTAGATAATATATTTCCTCATCATACAAATGAAATAGCTCAGAGTGAAGCTTACTTAGGACATAAGTGGTGTAACTACTGGTTTCATAATGAACACTTACTTGATGAAACAGGGAAGATGAGTAAAAGTGAAGGCGCTACTTTAACAATAAGAATGCTAAAAGAAAAAGGTTATGATCCACTTAGTTATCGATATATGTGTTTAAATAGTCATTATCGTAAACAACTGGTTTTTACTTTTGCTTCACTTAATAGTGCGGAAAATGCATATAAAAAATTAAAAAATAAAATTTCATTAATTCAAGATGAAGGTCTAATTGATGAAGATGCATTTGCTTTTTATAACAATAAATTTATTAGTCATTTAGAAGATGATTTAAATACTGCAAATGCGATAACTTTAATATATGATTTATTAAAAAATGATTTAATTAATGGTCATACTAAATTAGAATTAGTCAACAGTTTTGATAAAGTTCTAAGTTTAGATTTATTAAAAAAATCAGAAAAAAGAGAAGATCATGATACAATAATGTCACTAATAAAATCAAGAGATAACGCTAAAAAAAGAAAAGATTTTGAATTAGCTGATTCTATAAGAGATGATTTATTAGCAAAAGGAATTATATTAGTTGATACTAGAGAAGGTACAACTTATAAAGTAGCAGGAGATTAAGATGGAGAATTTAGGATTATATTTATTAATATTAATAATTCCATTACTAGCCCAAATATATGTCAGTGTTACATATAAAAAATATCTAAGTATAGATAGTAAAAGTAAAGCAACTGGTTATGATATAGCTAAGAAAATTCTTAATAATAATGATTTAAAAGATATGTATATAGTAGAAACTAAAGGAAAAATGAGTGATCACTATGATTCAGCTCGTAAAACAATAAGACTTTCAACAGAAGTATATAAAGAATCTAGTATTGCTTCTATTGCGATAGCTGCTCATGAAAGTGCTCATGCTATACAAGATAAAGAAGGGTATACTTTCATGAAAGTAAGAAGTTTAATTTTTCCGATTGTTAATATAGGGACAAAAATTGCTTACGCTATTTTATTTATAGGATTAATATTATCTTCACTAGATTTAATTTGGTTAGCTATTGCTTTTGTTTCATTAGGTTTAATTTTTCAATTAGTTACTTTACCAGTAGAATTTAATGCTAGTAGAAGAGCTAAAGAAGAAATAAGTAAATACAATATAGTTAGTGCAGAAGAACTAGAAGGTGTTAATAAAATGTTAAACGCTGCAGCTCTTACATATGTAGCTGGAGTACTGGCAAGTGCTTTAGAGATACTTAGATTGATATTAATGTTTACAAGCGAAAATGATTAAAAAAAAGATTTTACATCTTTTTTATCTTTAGTGGTATAATAAACTATATAATAGAAAGAGGTTCTAATGGAAGAATTTTACAATCAAGATATCAACAAAGTATTAGAAATATTAAATACAGCAGAAACAGGCTTAACTAATAAAGAAGCAAAAAACAGATTATTAAAGTATGGTAAAAATGAAATATCTAAACATAAAAAAAGAAACTTTTTTAAAATGATTATTTCTGAATTTAAAAATCCCATTTTAATTATATTATTAATCGCTAGTATTTTTTCTTTTTTTAGTCAAGATTATATTGAATGTATTGCAATATTATTAATTGTTGTTATAAATACTTTAATAGGAGCAATCCAAGAATGGAGAGCTTTGAAAACTACTGATGCATTAGCAGATTTAATAAAATATGAAAGTAAAGTTATTAGAGATAATGTTGAACAAATGATATATTCAACAGACTTAGTTATTGGTGATATTGTTTTATTAGAATCAGGTAATAAAATTGGTGCGGATTTAAGAATAATAGAAACCAACAATTTAACGATAGATGAGTCAGTATTAACTGGTGAAAGTGTAGGAGTAGTAAAAACTATAGATGTTATTAAAGAAAAAAAAGCTCTTGCCTCTCAAAATAATATGGCTTTTGCTGGAACCATTGTACTTAGTGGTAGAGCTAAAGCTATTGTGGTTAAAACTGGAAATAATACAGAAGTAGGTAAAATAGCTGATACAG
>LFRM01346983.1_pt1 | contig 13922 bp, 12 predicted proteins | sample 618341 | NCBI WGS metagenome assembly LFRM01 (sample SAMN03654438, study PRJNA283298) | anaerobic digester metagenome | isolation source: pool of bioreactors CSTR01a, CSTR02a, and CSTR03a thermophilic anaerobic... | place: Denmark: Kgs. Lyngby | collected 2014-05-21 | reverse complement strand
TCGTCGAAGCCTTTGATTTTACTGGTAGCATGCCGTATGAAAGCTTTCTCCATATCATCGGGAGCAATACCGCACCCATTGTCCGATACTTTAATCGAGGCAGTACCCCCTCCGTCTATCTCCACGTTAATCCGCGTGCTGCCGGCGTCGAGAGAGTTTTCCATTAATTCTTTTACTACCGAAGCCGGGTCTGAAACAACTTCTCCGGCTGCAATTTTGTTGGTTGTGGCTGTATCCAGTAACCGAATAATGCCCAATTTTAATCACTCCGTGTTACTCCTGAGGTTTACCGTCCATGCCCTTCCTCAAGTCCTGCTGTATTTTATATAAAAAGTTTAGGGCTTCAAGGGGGGTTGTGTTCTGGAGTTCTAAATCTCTGATGCTGGAGATAATATCTTCTTCCAGGGACGCAACAAGAGACTGTTCTCCGTCACGCTGATCTGCCGCCGTTGCTGTCTCTTCCATTAAAGGAGACTGCCCTCTGCTGCAGTTCCTCTGGGGCGGCAGGCTTTCTGCCTCAAGATCCGGTCCCTGACCGTATCTTTTCCCCTTTGATTCTCTCTGTTCTGCAGGGAGAGCTCGTTTGTTAGTGTCTCCCTTTGATGTTTCGAGAGTGGCCAGGATTTCCTCTGCCCGTTCAACCACTCTTCGAGGCAGGCCGGCCAATTTTGCCACCTGGATGCCGTAACTCTTGTCAGATTTTCCGGGAAGTATTTTATGGAGAAAAGCAATTTTATCTCCCATTTCTTTGGCAGCAACAAAATAGTTTTTTACAGCTTCATAATTATCAGCCAGGGCAGTTAGTTCATGGTAATGGGTGGCAAAAAGTGTTTTGGCCTGCAGAGTTGTTGTCAAGTATTCAACTATTGCCCAAGCAAGGCTCAATCCGTCATAGGTGGCAGTACCCCGGCCCACTTCATCCAGGAGAATAAGGCTGTCTTCTCCTGCATTGTAGAGGATATTGGCCACCTCACTCATTTCAACCATGAAAGTGCTCCTGCCGGTGCTGATGTCGTCTGAGGCCCCGATGCGAGTAAAAATCCTGTCTGTCAGGGAAAGCTCAGCTTTCTTTGCCGGTACAAAGCTGCCAATCTGACCCAAAAGAGTAATCAGGGCTACCTGGCGGAGAAAAGTCGATTTTCCAGACATATTTGGCCCCGTAAGGAGGATTATCCGCTGGTTATCCTGATTCAAGAGGACATCATTGGGTACGAAGTTTTCCTCTCCCACACTTTTCTCTACTACCGGATGTCTTCCCTCGGTTATTTTTATCTTGCGGCAAGTGTTAAATGTGGGTCGGGTATAATTGTTTTTTACCGCTGCTGCTGCCAGTGACTGGAGAACGTCCAGCTCTGCAATGGCAGATGCATTTTGTTGGACAACAGCTGTATAACCGGCAATTTCTTCCCTGACTTTACAAAACAATTCATATTCCAATTTATTCAGCCTGTCTTCAGACCCAAAGGCCTGATGTTCAAAATTCTTTAGTTCCTCGGTGATAAAACGTTCGGAGTTGACAAGTGTTTGTTTGCGTATGTAATCGTCAGGAACGTTTTCCAGGTTTGACTTGGTAATTTCAATAAAGTAACCAAAAACCTTGTTGTACTTTATTTTAAGAGATTTGATACCTGTCCGCTGTCTTTCCCTGGCTTCCATATTGATAAGCCACTGCCTGCTGTTGGTAAGGAAGTCCCGGAGTCTGTCCACTTCTTCGTTATAGCCTGCTTTAATTATATTTCCTTCAGTGAGAGAGGAAGGACAGTCTTCCTGTATGGCTTTGGTTATCAGGTTTACAACCTGCTCAACCGGGTCCAGGGAATCTCTCAGGCAGACTAATTTTTTGCTGCGGAAATCCCTGCTTAACTCCAGTAATTGGGGGATCTGCCCCAATGATTCTTTTAAATTTAAAATGTCCCTGGTGTTGGCCTGCCCAAAGGCCACCCTGGAAGCCAACCGTTCCAAATCGTTGATGTGGGCCAGCCGGTCGGCCAGTTTTTCCCTGAGTAAAGTATCGTTTTTCAGCTCTTCTACCGCATCGAGACGTTCCTCAATTTCCTGGTGATCCATCAGAGGCTGCTGGATTACCTCTTTAAGGAGCCGGTTTCCCATAGATGTTCGGGTAAAATTTAAAATATCAAAAAGGGTGGTTTTTTTGCTCCTTTTTTCCCCGACCAGTTCCAAATGTTTTCTTGTGATACTGTCAATAACCATATAACCTTCCGCTTTGTAACTCTGAAGGCTGGTAAGCTGGGCTAAAGATTGTTTTTGAAGCTGTTTTAAATAACCCAGGAGCATACCTGCTGCTGTGGTGCCTGCCTTTAAATGCTCACAATCAAAACAGTCAAGGGTATGCACTCCGAAGTGTTCAAGGAGTACCCTGCGGCAGGAGTTGTAGTTAACAGAATAAGAAGGCACCGTGTTAATGACGATGTTGGGGAAGCGGGCTCTGATTTTGTCCCAAAGGGGATTCTGCAGCATACTCTCGGCAACAACCAATTCCACCGGTTCCAGGCGCAGCATTTCATCCACAACTGAATCTTCAGCGGAGCCAAACTCCGCCAGTCGAAACAGCCCGGTAGAAACATCTGCATAAGATAAGCCAACCAAATCCCCATACAGGGCTATGGAGGCGATGTAGTTGTATTTCCCGGCATCAAAAATAGAATCCTCTACAAGGGTGCCGGGGGTAATTACCCTGATTACCTCCCGTTCCACCAGGCCCGGTGATTTGGAGGGGTCACTGACCTGTTCGCAGATGGCAACTTTTAGTCCTTCATTGATTAATTTGGCAATGTAACTTGAGGCAGAATGGTAGGGCACTCCACACATCGGTACCCTCTGTTCCTTTCCAGCGTCTCTCCCGGTTAGAGTAATATTGAGGATTTGGGAGGCCGTTACGGCATCCTCAAAGAACATTTCATAGAAATCTCCCAGTCTAAAAAACAAAACCGAATCTTTATACTGTTCCTTTATTTCAAGGTACTGTTGAAACATGGGAGTATATTTGCTCAAAATTTCCCCTCCCCAAACAGCTTTCAGCGTCCTATTTAGACCAGTCGGCCTTTAAGTGACCAGGTTTTTGCTTCTGTAATTTGTACTTGTACAAACTGGCCCATAAGGTCTTTGTTTTCCCCATTCTCAACTGAAACTATTTTATTTGTGCAGGTTCGCCCTGAATAAACTATCCTCCCGTCCTTTCTTTCGCTCCGGTTTTCTAGCAGTACTTCTACTGTTCTACCAACATATTCCCGGTTAAGCTCCAGGCTGATTTCGTTCTGCACTTCCATCAGTCTGTCCAACCGCTCCCGTTTGACTTCAGGAGACACCGGGTCCTCCAGAGAGGCTGCCCTGGTCCCCCTTCGGGGGGAATACATGAAAGTATAAGCACTGTCAAAACGCACCTGGCGGATAAGGTCCAGGGTGTTTTGAAAGTCTTCTTCCTTTTCCCCGGGAAAGCCAACAATAATGTCACTGGTTAGACTGACTCCGGGAATATTTTTCTTAATTCTCTCAACCAAACTCAGGTACTGATCCCGGGTATAACCCCGGTTCATGGCTTTCAACACTCCGGTGCTTCCGGCCTGGACCGGAAGGTGTACGTGGTTGCATACCTTTTCGCAGCCTGCAATTGTATCTATCAGCTTATCCGAAAAACCTTTTGGGTGTGAGGTCATAAAGCGGATGCGCCTTATTCCTTCAACAGCAGCAACCTGAAGCAGCAGATCGGAAAAGTCAGGATAGTTTTCATTGTCATTGCCGTAGGAATTGACGTTTTGTCCCAGCAGGAGGACTTCTTTACACCCGTTCTCCGCCAGGTGGGTAATTTCTCCAATTATTGCTTCAGGTTTCCGACTAACTTCCCGCCCGCGGACATAGGGGACGATGCAGTAGGAACAAAAATTATTGCACCCAAAAGAGATATTCACTTTTGCCTTAAGCTTATTTGTTTGCACCGGTAAAGTATCAGGGAAGCTTTCCGGCCTGTCCTCTAAAACTTCAATTAAAACACCCTTATTACCTGCTGTTTTAAGGAGTTCGGGCAGCCTGTACAAGTTATGTGTACCTAGGATGAGGTTGACTTCCGGAAACCTGCGGGCAATATGTTCCGGTACCCCTTTTTGCTGCACCATACATCCGCAGACCACAATAAATATATCCGGGTTGGCTTTTTTATTCTTAACCAGTTCACCAATCCTGGCATAAACTTTTTGTTCTGCCTTTTCCCTTACGCAGCAGGTATTGAGTACCATAAGGTCAGCTTCCTCAGGTGCGACTGCCTGTTTCATACCCATTTCATCCAGCATACCGGCAATTATTTCAGAATCCCTCTCATTCATCTGGCAGCCCCATGTTTGAACAAAATACATGGAAGGCCTAATGGTAGTCATAGCTTACATACTCCCGTCTGTTAGTTGTATTTGTATAAGAAAGCCCTGGGAGCAACACCAGGGCTGTTACTTTTATTTTTAATCTTTTCCCGAGTTGTTGTATTTTATAGTCTTTCCTTCCCACGTCCTAATCATAATATAGTCACTTCCTGCAGATATCCGGTACATAGGCTGCATGGGAATCTTACCGTATCCCCCTGGAGCATTGACAATGTACTCAGGAATAGCCAGACCGGAAGTAAAGCCCCGCAATTTCTCCATAATTTCAATGCCTGTTTCGACTTTCGTAATAAAGTGGGAAGTTCCCTTTACTGCCTTTGCGTGAAAAATATAATACGGTTTGATCCTTGCTTTCAGAAGCTCGTGATTCAGCTTTTTCATTATGTGCGGATTATTATTAATGTTCCGCAGCAGTACAGTTTGATTACCCAGAGGAACACCGGCCTTAACGAGTTTTTCTGCAGCTCTGTGTACGTCTTTTGTAATTTCCCTGGGGTGATTAAACTGTGTATTTACATAAATGGGAGGATATTTTTCCAGCACTGCACAAAGGTCATCAGTGATTCTCTGGGGCATTGTTACAAGAGTCCTGGTACCAAAGCGAACAATTTCTACATGGTCTATCCTGTGCAATTTAGATAACAGCCATTCCAATTTCTCTTCCCCAAGCATAAAAGCATCTCCGCCGGTAATCAAGACATCCCTGATTTCAGGGTTATCTGCAATATACTTTATGGCTGCCTCCAATTCTAGCATCGATTTGGGTTCATCGACTTCCCCGATATTCCTCCGCCGCTGGCAGTGGCGGCAGTACATTGCACATTGATTGGTTACATTAATGATTAACCTGTCCGGGTATCTCCTGGTAATACACGGAGCAGGAGAAGTATATTCTTCATTCATGGGGTCTTCCGTTCCATTATCATCGGAAAGCTCCAGGATAGATGGAACAGCCTGTTTCCTTACCGGACACTCAGGGTCATCGGGATCCATTAAACTTACATAATACGGGGAAGCAGCCCAGCGAAACTGTTGACTGACCCTGTCGATTTCTTCAATTTCCTTCTGGCTTAAATTAATAATATGGGATAAGGCACTGGCTGTTTCGAACCGATTGTCCATCTGCCAGTTCCAATCCTGCCAATCTTCTTCAGTTGCGTTTAAATATTGAAGTATTTTCTTTTTTTGATAATCTATTTGGTCGGCCATCAAAAGACCAGTTTTTATAGTTTTGGAGGTTTCCAGATAATCTTCAATTATACTTTTAAGTTCTTTTGCTCTTTCCAAAGCCCGTGAACGTTTCTCATTATAGTGATATAGTGCTTGGCCCATTAACCCACCCCTTATTAAATAGATTAGGAATTAATTAAGAGTCATTCTTAATTATAACACAGAGAACTTTAGTCAGGGAATACCTTCTTTTCAATGGCTTGCCTGTCATTGACGTCATTATTGGAAGTAGGCTCGGATGCAAGAAATACGGCTGAAAGCCGTGTTCAGACTGTCCGTAAAATGTGAAATTATCTTCCTTTGATTTTGCGAATTATGAGCACTGGCAAAGGGAAAGTACAAACCGGCAGGAACGGACAAGAAGGCCTGACAAGACGGGGTAGAGGCAGGAGGTCCCTTATTGGGCCCCCAATTTGGACCTAAACCTTTCCCTTGGTAATGTCCTGCGCTATTTCTTGCAGAAAAGAAAAGCATAGAGGCGATTTGCATCAAAACAAAAACACGGCCGAAGCCGTGTTCACGTTAAGCCCTGTAATTAGGGGCTTCCTTAGTAATGGTAACATCATGGGGATGGCTTTCCCTGAGCCCGGCAGGAGTCATTTTGATGAATTTTGCTTTAGTTTGAAGTTCTTCAATGGTTGCAGTTCCACAGTAGCCCATGCCTGACCTTAAACCACCGATTAACTGGTAAATTGTGTCTGACAGCGGCCCCTTATAGGGGACACGACCCTCTATGCCTTCAGGAACAAACTTGTTAGTGGCTTCCTGGAAGTAACGGTCGCTGCTGCCCTGCTTCATTGCTCCAAGGGACCCCATACCTCTGTATACTTTGTAGCTTCTCCCCTGATAAATTTCAATATCGCCGGGGCTCTCTTCAGTACCTGCCAGGAGGCTTCCAATCATTACAGCGCTGGCGCCTGCTGCAAGGGCCTTTGTAATGTCCCCTGAATGCTTGATTCCTCCGTCCGCAATTATAGGAATGTTATGTTTTCGGGCTTCCTGATAACAGGTATAAATAGCGGTTATCTGGGGAACTCCGATTCCTGCAATTATCCGTGTTGTGCAGATTGAGCCGGGACCAACACCGACCTTGACGGCATCTGCCCCAGCTTCAACCAGGGCTTTGACGGCTTCCGGAGTGGCGACATTTCCGGCTATTACATCTAACTGAGGGTAATGTTTTTTAATTGTTTCTGTCATTTTAATCACATATTTTGAGTGCCCGTGGGCTGTATCCACAACGATACAGTCTACTCCGGCACCAACAAGTGCATCTACCCGCTTCAGTGTTTCAGGATTAATGCCTACTGCAGCTCCCACTCTCAGCCTGCCCTTGGAATCCTTGGCTGAATTAGGATATTTTCTGGCTTTTTCAATATCCTTGATAGTAATAAGTCCCTTCAGCATAAAGTCATCGTCTACAATGGGCAGCTTTTCAATTTTATATTCCTGAAGAATGTCCTTGGCTTCTTCCAATGTGGTACCTACAGGGGCCGTAATCAAGCGGTCTTTCGTCATTACTTCACTGATAAGCTTGGAGTTGTCCCTTTCAAAACGCAGGTCTCGGTTAGTGAGAATTCCCACAAGTTTTCCCTCAACGGTGATAGGCACGCCTGAAATCCTGTATCTTGCCATAATGTCCAGGGCATCCTGAATAGTGTTGTCAGGAGCAAGGTAAATGGGGTCAATTATTATCCCATGCTCCGAGCGTTTTACCCTGTCTACTTCAAGGGCTTGATCCTCAATAGTCATGTTTTTGTGGATGATCCCCATACCGCCTTCCCTAGCGATGGCAATTGCCAGCCGGGATTCGGTGACAGTATCCATTCCTGCACTGATTATGGGAATATTAAGGGTGATATTAGAAGTAGCCAGTGAAGTTAAGTCCACTTCCTTTGGCAAAACATCCGAAGCATCAGGAACAAGAAGCACGTCATCGAATGTTAAACCTTCTCCAATAAATTTATCCTGGTTCAATTTTCTTCTGCTCCCTTCCATTATTCATACGTGGTATAAAAGGTTATTTAGACATTATAGCATAGTTGAAAATGCCAGAACAGTAAAGGTCAAAAAATTCCTGCAGAAACCCTTTAAAAGGGAAAAAATAACCTCACCATGAAAGATAATGGCGGATTGTTCGAAAAACCAGAGTGGAAGTACATAGACAAAACCTTTGTCAATGTTGACCCACTTAAATGCAGATATGGTGGAATTCCGAAAGGCAAAATGTATTATTCCGCTACGGACAAGCTTGCACGCCGTTACCGCCGGCAGAGCCGGCGACGGCTGAGCAAAACAAGTCCCGCTGCATAATACATTCGGCCTTTCAAAAAATGGTTGGAACTGTCTAAAATTGGGACTAGTGTCCTATGCGAATTCTGGGAGTAAGCGAAAGGCCTGGAGCACTTTTGCAAAAAGTAATTCTCACCCTTAAGGTGATAAATTGGTTAAAAAGTCAATCCAGGAAAAACATTGTTGTAGGTATTGGCAGCTGCTGTCCCTGTTCATTAAAGACTGAGAAGAAAAATTTGTCCCTGTAGAAATACCCTCTGTTTACGCTGAACAGCTCCAGGTACTTCGGCTGACTCTCTGCCAGGACAACAACCTTATTAGTTCTGTACATCAATTCCTTTGACTCCATATTGATGCTTATTATAGGCAGCTCCCTTTCCCAGTTTACCATTCGAAGAATTTCCATATCCAGTCCAAACCTGTTTAAGGTGGGTCTCAAGTCCTCAGGAGTATTAAAAGCGCGAATATTTAACTGACTTCCTGTAACACGGGGATAATCAGTTCGTGTTATTATAGGGTCCTTGCTCAAAGGGATATACTGGACAAGTGGATTGTCCAAGACCTGCTGCCAAATTGGGTTTATCCTCTTCAAATTCTTCTCTCCCCCTAAAATATTTCTGAATACATTCTATGCTCCATATGGGGAAATTAGTTTTTTCCAATAAAAAACAGCCTGGCGGCAACCCCAAGAAAGTTCTCTTTGGGGGTCCGGACAGGCTTGAGGTACGGAAAAACTCTTAGTCCTGGCCTACTATGGACTGAATTCCAAGCCGTTCAAAATGCTCTCGCAGTCCAGCGATAGTCTGCTCTGAAACATTAAACTCTTCAGCCATGGTGCTGATGTCTTTATTATTTCTTATCCCTTCAATAAACCGGTCAAAGTCAATACCAAGGGCGTCAGTTTTTTCCTTCAGGCTTGGTTCCAATCCCCAGGGAACACGGGAGATAAAATTATGCCCCATTAACTTGTCAGTTGCCTCCTTATCAAAGTCAACCTGCTGTTTGACTGACAGGTTTATACATATTCTTTCTCACGATCTGCCTTCAATTCCACAATTTCAATATTCTTCTGCACAATTGTTTGGGCATAGCGGTAATTATTTTTCTGCAGTTTCTTATTTTCAAGTTCCAGCTGTTGTTTTTCTTTCTCTAACCGTTCAACCAGATACATTAGAATTCTCCTGCTGACCCGCAGGTTTTCAATTTCTTTTTTTAGTTTATCAATTCTTTCTTCTTTTAGGCTTTCACTATACACGGTACATTTCACCACCCCTGGCACAAAAATCATTACTAGTATATTCATTTTTATCTAGTATTAGTCCAAGGGCTCCTACCTGGAAAGGTCTTTTATGGCCTCCACCACTGAGAAATCCACACAGCTTTTCCCCAATTTATCACCCGTAAACCCGTGAAAATCGGATCCCCCTGTAACCAGTAACCCCTTCTCTTGAGTCATTATTAAAAGGGTGTGGATCAGGTCCTGGGAGTGGAGAGGATAATATACTTCCACGCCTTTCAGCCCTATAGGGGTAAGTTCGGCAATTAATTCCAGACAGTTTTTTACCAGGCCGGGATGTGCCAAGACAGGAATTCCCCCTGCAGATGCGATGGCCTTTATGCCTTCCTCAGGGGTTATTTTTTCCCTGGGTACATAAGCCGGAGCCCCTGCTTCCAGGAGTTCCTCAAATACCTCTTTTACATCCTCATAATATCCTTTGGCGATTAAAGCTTGGGCGACATGAGGTCTGCCGAGACTTTTCCCTTTGGCACAGGCGATTATTTCTTCTTCGTCGATTTGGAAGCCTAATTTCTGGATTTTATTGACTATCTTCGTTATCCGGTGCCTGCGTTCTTCCTGGAAAGAGACAAGCATCTCCTGGAGGTAACCTTTTTCAGGTGAAACATTATAGCCTAAAAGGTGAACCTCCTCCCCGTGCCAGTGGGTGCTTATCTCCACTCCCGGAAGGACTTCCAGGCCAGGCTCATTTCTCTTTTTCAGTGCCAAAAAACCGTCCAGAGTGTCATGGTCGGTTATTGCTATCCCGGCTAAACCAGCCTTTATCGCCATGGCACAGATTTCCTCGGGAGAATGGAGACCGTCAGAAGCCTTGGTATGGATATGGAGGTCAGCCAGCATAATATCACCACCTCATTTAATCACCCTTTTTAGAAGCCGGAGGACGTTTCCTCCGAAGATTTTTTCCAACTCTGCTTCCGTATATCCCCGTTGGCGGAGCACTTCCTCCAGATGGGGAACTTTTGTTACGTCTTCCAGCCCTGCAGGGACTTCTTCAGTCCCGTCAAAATCGGAACCAATACCTATATAGTCTACACCTACAAGGTGTTTAATATAATCGATATGGTCGGCGACACTGTTAATGTCTGCCTGACTTCCAACGGGGACCAGGAATTCCGGGACAAAAGTAACGCAGATAATGCCCTTCTTTTCAGCCAGCAGGACTATCTGTTCATCATCCAGGTTCCGTGGATGGTTGCACAGGGCTCTTGCATTTGAGTGGGAGGCGATTACCGGCATTTTGCTGTTGTTAAGGACGTCAAAGAATCCACCCCTGTTCATATGTGATACGTCAATCAGCATCCCCAGGCTGTTCATTTCTTCGATAACTTTCAGCCCGAACCGGCTTAAGCCCCCGTGGGGCCCTTCGGAGGCACCATCGGCAATGGCATTGCGCTGATTCCAGGTAAGGGTTATTCCCCTGATTCCAAGCCTGTATAGATTGCGCAGCAGGAAAAGGCTTTCCTGTATCGCTTCTCCCCCTTCTACAGTCAGGAAAGCACCGATTTTGTTTTCCTCCTGGGCTGCTTCGATATCAGAAAAGGTCTTGATTAGCTTTAACTGGCTTGTATTTTCCGCAAGTTCCCTGTAGAAGGTATCAATAAGCTCCAGGGTCCTCTCTAAAGCACCGATAGGCTTAAATTGAGACTCAATATATAAGGCAAAGAACTGGAGAGAAATTTGGCCCTCCCGTAAACGGGGGATGTCAATATGCCCTCTGGAGGACCGTTCACCCAGGCTGCGTGTGCCAGTAGCGATTTCAAGAATCGTGTCACAGTGGCAGTCAATGCGCACCGGTTTGTTACTTTGGCTGTTTTTTTTCATAATGGCACTCCTCTAGGAATATATTTAATAATTGTTCCAATAAAAAAAGACCTGTCTATTTTTTATAGGCAGGTCCCTAATCCTTTATCGGGGCTCAACGATTAATTTTATGGCGGTCCTTTCCTCGCCGTCAATCATAATATCTGTAAATGCCGGAATGCATATAAGGTCTATTCCACTAGGAGCAACAAAACCTCTGGCGATGGCTACAGCTTTAATTGCTTGGTTCAGAGCACCAGCTCCAATGGCCTGCAGCTCAGCTCCTCCCCTTTCCCTTAATACACCTGCTAAAGCACCTGCGACAGAATTTGGGCTTGATTTTGCTGAAACCTTCAATACATCCATTAAGACTGAACCTCCCTGTTGTTTCATGTGTAGAAACGGCACTTTACCAATTTTTATTCTCCTTAAAGAAAAAAAATCCTTTTTATCAATAAGAAAATTTTGGAATTACCCTCAAAATTAGTCTATTTCTTGGATATTTTCGATAGATTTTACTTTTGCTGTACTAATATCCAATTCCAATAATACCGCATTCAGCTGGGCATGGCCCCCCGCCACTTCAAAATGCTGCGGCAGCCTGGTGGTAAATGAGGCTATAGCCAGCTCTTTTTTTATCCCCAGGACTGATTCATAGGGACCGGTCATTCCTACATCAGTAATATATGCAGTGCCCTTAGGAAGGACTCTGGCGTCTGCTGTCTGGATGTGTGTATGGGTACCGATAACCGCCGATACCCTGCCGTCGGTATAATAGCCGAAAGCTACTTTTTCCGAAGTTGCTTCCCCGTGAAAGTCTACAATAACAAAGTCCGCTTTATTGCCAATTTCTTTTAATATGGCATCAATAGTTTGAAACGGGCAATCAAGGGAAGGCATAAAAACCCTGCCTGAAAGGTTGACAACAGCAATTTTAATTCCATTATTAATGGAGCTGATGAAATATCCCCTGCCCGGTGTGTTGGGGGGGTAATTTGCAGGACGAATAACCCGGGGTTCCCTCCATATCCAATCGAATACTTCTTTCTTATCCCAGATATGGTTGCCCCCTGTAATGACATCCACCTCAGAGGAAAAGATTTCATCTGCTACGGCTTGCGTTATGCCGTTTCCTCCTGCAGCATTTTCCCCGTTGGCGATTACAAAATCAATATTTCGGTCCTTTCTTAACTGGGGGACCATAGTGTGGACTATTTTTCTCCCCGGTCTGCCTACAATATCCCCGATCATTAAAATTTTCACATACTATCTCTCCAAGAGCCGTGTATTAAGAGAGGCTCATAAATTATTATAGACCTGAGAATGGAAAATTATTCTTATTTATTGAATATCAACACCCTTCCTTCTTCCCTAAATGCAATAAGTTTTTTATCAGGTACAGTGTATCTGACATTTTCCAGCATTTTGCCAATTTGCTCTTCTTGAAACATTTGGTCTTCCTCAATTTCCGTTTCCTTATCCGTCAAAAGATATTCCGCAAAACTCTCTCTGACCAGGGCAATTGTTAGAGATATTTCTTCACTGGTGAGTGAAGAAATATCTCTTTTATATTCCAATAGCGTTATATCCTCACAAAAAGAATATTTCACATCCAGAGTCTTTGCTTTCTGAAGAGCTAAGTAATGGAATGTTTCCAAACAGGACAAAAGATTGGCTCTGAATTTTTCTAACACCGGTTCCGGAATAAGTTTTAACATCATAAACGTTATTTTTAAGTTGTTAGTTTCAGGGTCAAAATTGATTGTTCCAATCTCCGGATATCTTACTAACATTGAAATTAGAAGACCAACGCTATCAGATACATTTTCCCCGTTTTTGTACTTTAAAACCAAATAAACCACCTACCTGAAAGCACGACATAACAATAGTTCATTACACTTGTATTCTGCAAAACAAAAATTTTCCCTCCAAGCACAAGTTGCCATTTTTTGTGGGAAAAAAGAGAAAAAGCGGCACTAAGCCGCCTTTTTTAGTAAATTATGCTATTTGGCGTAGTCAACACTCCGTGTTTCCCTGATAACAACTACTTTTATCTGACCCGGATATTCTAATTCTTTTTCTATACTTTTTACGATATCTCTGGTCAGTTTTGGCGCTGCCACATCGTCAACTTTATCCGGTTTAACCATGATGCGGATCTCCCGGCCTGCTTGAATTGCATAAGCCTTTTCAACGCCTTCAAAGGAATCCGCTATTTCTTCTAATTTTTCCAGCCGTTTGATATATGCTTCCAGGGTTTCCCTTCGTGCTCCCGGTCTGGCAGCAGATACTGCATCGGCTGCAAGAACCAAAGCAGCTTCAATGGTAATGGCGTCCACGTCTCCATGGTGTGCAGCCACGGCGTTGATAACTTCAGGTGACTCGTTATACTTTTTAACCAGGTCAGCCCCGATTTGAACGTGAGGTCCTTCAACCTCATGGTCTACAGCCTTACCAATATCATGGAGAAGCCCTGCCCTTTTCGCAAGTTGAATGTCTGCTCCTAACTCGGCAGCCATGTTGGATGCCAGGTAGGCAACTTCCAATGAATGTTTCAGCACATTTTGCCCGTAACTGGTACGATACTTCAGGCGCCCCAAGTATTTAATCAGCTCGGGGTGTATTCCCTGAATGCCGGTTTCAAAAACGGCTCTTTCTCCTTCTTCTCTTATAGCTGTTTCCACTTCTTTTTGTGCTTTTTCAACGGCTTCTTCAATTCTAGCCGGATGAATCCTGCCGTCAGCTATAAGGTTTTCCAGAGCAATCCTGGCAATCTCTCGTCTGATTGGATCAAAACCCGAAAGAATTACTGCCTCCGGTGTATCATCGATAATTAAATCAATTCCCGTCAGTGTCTCAAGGGTTCTGATATTGCGGCCTTCTCTCCCGATAATTCTTCCCTTCATCTCATC
>LFRM01267700.1_pt1 | contig 13922 bp, 12 predicted proteins | sample 618341 | NCBI WGS metagenome assembly LFRM01 (sample SAMN03654438, study PRJNA283298) | anaerobic digester metagenome | isolation source: pool of bioreactors CSTR01a, CSTR02a, and CSTR03a thermophilic anaerobic... | place: Denmark: Kgs. Lyngby | collected 2014-05-21 | reverse complement strand
ACAATTTGCACTGAGGAAATAAATGATGGCAGGACCACTAGCAGGTATTCGAGTCTTGGATTTGTCTCGTGTGATGGCAGGCCCGTGGTGTACACAGATCTTTGCTGATCTTGGCGCTGAAGTCATCAAGATAGAGCGACCTGGTGTTGGTGATGACACCCGTCATTGGGGGCCACCTTGGCTAACGGACTCTAGCGGTGCACAAACACAAGAATCAGCTTATTACTTATCAGCCAACAGAGGTAAACACTCAGTCACAGTTGATATAAGCCAACCTGAAGGCCAAGCGCTTATTAAAGAGCTTGCAGCTGAATGTGATATTTTAGTGGAAAACTTCAAAACAGGCTCTTTATCTAAAAAGGAACTGGGTTACGAACACCTTTCGCAGATTAACCCAAAATTAATCTATTGCTCTGTCACGGGCTTTGGACAAACAGGTCCTATGGCCAATGATGCTGGCTACGACTATCTCTTGCAAGCACAAGGTGGCTTGATGAGCATCACTGGGGTGGCTGACGGACAGGAAGGCGCAGGTCCTATGCGCGTAGGAATGGCCGTTGTTGATTTAACCACTGGAATGAACGCTGCTGTTGCAGTGCTAGCAGCGTTACACCACCGCTCAGTCACTGGAGAAGGCCAGCATATCGACTTAGCTCTACTTGATGTTCAAGTCAGCTGGTTAGCCAATCAAGCTCTTAGCTTTTTTTGTAGTGGCAAAATCCCCGAGCGCACAGGTGAATACCATCCCAACCTTGCACCTTATCAACCTTTTCCAACAGCTGATGGCCAAGTGATCTTAGCCATAGGTAATAATAAGCAATTTCAGCAGTTTTGCCTTGTCGCGGGCTGCCTAGAATTGGCTGATGACTCACGCTTTAAAACCAACCCACTGCGGGTCGAAAATCGTGAAGAGTTAGTAAAGCTCATGTCAAATATCATGACAACACAAACAAGTCAGTATTGGATTGATGCTCTGGTTAAAGAGCATGTACCTTGCGGGCCTATTCAAAACATTAAGCAGGTGTTTGAAGACCCACAGGTGATCGCGCGTCAGATGAAAATCGAACTAGAACATCCAGAAATAGGTATTGTGCCAGGCATTGCTAATCCAATTAAATTTTCTAAAACACAGCAAGAGTATAAAAAAGCGCCTCCTAAACTGGGGGAAGATACGGGCATCATATTGCAACGTATTTTAAATAAAACGCCTGAAGAGATCGCTCGGCTACGCGCTCTAAACGTATTGTAATACGCCCTCATATATCACCACAGATAAAGGCTGCATGCTAAGTTTCAACTGCAGCCTTTTAGCCCAAGCAGTGCTTTTTTTATAACAAAGGCGATAATATGATTATATTTATTATACGAAAGAGACATTATGATAGTTGAGCAGACTGAATCTGAGCTCGTCGATAAAGAGTTCTTAACTACTTTTGCGCGCGGCTTAGAAGTTATCAAATCTTTTGATGCGCAATCTCCAAAAATGACATTATCAGAATTAGCAAAAAAAAACGGACTATCACGCGCATCAGCACGCCGTTTTCTACTGACTTTACAGACATTAGGCTATGTAGCAAGCGTCGATAAACAATTCAGCCTCACTGCTAAAATTCTAGATTTAGGCTACTCCTACTTATCTTCACTCAATCTAACAGAAGTCATTACACCTTTTATTGAACGGGTCGCACACCAGCTCAGCGAATCGTGTTCAGCAACAGTGTTAGATGGTCATGAGATCGTTTATATTGCACGCATCCCTAGAAAAGAACTGATTCCGATTAGCTTACAAATTGGTGCACGTTTGCCAGCCTATGCCACTTCACCAGGGCGAGTATTCTTAGCCGCTTTACCTGAGGATCAGCTGCAATCTTTTTTGAACAGTGTGGATTTCAGACAGCTAACCCCTCGCACAATATGCCCAAAAAACTTACCTGATGAACTTAACAAAGTTCGCCTACAGGGATACGCTATTGTTGATCAAGAATTAGAACTTGGAATGCGCGCTGTTGCAGTTCCAGTCTATGACCGCCGTCAACAGTTGGTGTTCGCTATCAACGTGAGCAGCCATATATCGACGGTTTCTCTAAAGGATATTGTGGATAAGTTCATCCCGATAATGCAGCAAGCCGCAAGAGATATGACGATGGCATTGCCATAAAAACAGACGCACGACGCTCCATGTAGCACGTCGGTAATAAGTGGTAAGGACCACTTATTACCCACCAGTTCATCCGTTATATTAGAAAAAATTGACGACGCAATAATAACGACGGCCGGTAACGATCTTCGCCATAGCTGGCTTGTAAGTTCTGCAAAACCTGCCAAATAACACCTTGGCCTAAGCTATCACTCCAGCTTAACGGCCCTTGTGGGTAATTCAGCCCGGCGCACATGGCTAAGTCGACATCGGCGGCACTGGCAACGCCTTGCAATACAGCATCTGCAGCTTCATTGGCGAGCATCGCTAAGGTGCGCATCACCACTAACCCCGGCGAGTCGCTGAGTCGACTGACCACAAAACCTGCCTTTTGCAAAAGAGCGGTAGCATCTTGCACTGCTGTGCTGCTAGTTTGCTCCGCCGCTGCAATCGCTAAGCGTGTGGCTTGTGTATAGTCCTTAGCTAAATCAAATAGCACTAATTCTTGCAAACCTTCAACCACAGCACGTTCGCCAGCCATACGGCCATCGGTCAGTGCTAACGTTGCTTCGCCATAACGAATAACGCCGGCGCCGGCACGCTCAATAATGGTTAAGCCGGCTTGCGTAAAGCGCTCGATTAAAGCACTGGCTGCACCTAGCTCACCTTCAACAATAACCGGTTGTTCAGTTGCACTGCAGCTTGACTCAGCCACTGGACGTGGACGCTCAGCACCTTCTGCATAGGAATAAAAACCTTGGCCTGTTTTGCGCCCTAGGCGACCTGCTTCAACCAAGGCTTTTTGAATCAATGACGGCTGGAAGCGGAAATCACCGTAATAAGCCGAGAATACTGATTCAGTCACCGCGTAGTTCACGTCATGACCAATTAAATCCATTAGCTCAAAAGGTCCCATACGGAAGCTACCGGCTTCACGCAGCAAGGCATCCAGCGTGGCAGGATCAGCAGCTTGCTCTTGCATTAGACGTAAGCTTTCAGCATAGAAAGGACGTGCTACTCGGTTGACTATAAAACCGGGGGTGGAGGTGGCAAAGACTGGTTTTTTACCCCAAGCTGAGGCCGTTGCATGAATAATTTGAGCCAATTTTTTATCTGTTGCTAGGCCAAGGATGACTTCAACTAAGGCCATTAATGGCGCAGGGTTAAAAAAGTGCATACCGAGCAAGCGCTCTGGGCGTTGAAGTTGAGCAGCTAAAGATGTCACAGATATAGATGAGGTGTTGGTGGCGAGAATAACTTTTTCGCCACAGACTTCTTCAAGGCGAGCAAACAGCTGACGCTTAATTTCTAAGTTTTCAATAATGGCTTCAATCACTAGACCCGCATCCGCAAGTTCTTCTACGCTATTGACGGGTTGAATACGGCTGAGCAACGCATCAAGATCGGCTTGTTGCATTTTTCCGTTGTCCACGCGTCTTTGTAGAGTCTTAGCTACCCCTGCTTTACCTTTTTCAGCAGCACCGGCTTGCTGGTCTTGTAGGTAAACAGTGTGCCCTGCTTGAGCGGCAACTTGGGCAATACCTGATCCCATGGCACCCGCGCCAATTACGGCAATTTTGACTGATGTCTGCAGAGCTTGCATCTTATTGCCCCTTGAAGTGAGGTTGGCGTTTTTCTTGAAAAGCTTTTAACCCTTCAGCTCGATCTGCTGTGCCCGCCAAAATTGTAAATGCATGACGTTCAAATCTAAGACCGGTGGCTAGATCAGTATCGTTGGCTTTGTGCACTGCTTCTTTAATAAAGCGCATTGCTATAGGTGCTTTACTGGCAATAGTTTGAGCTATTTCAATAGCGCGCTGAACAGTGAGTTCAGTCGGACAGATTTCACTGATTAAGCCAGCCTGTAAGGCACGATTTGCAGTAATGTGCTCACCAGTTAATGTCATATGCATCGCTAATGCTGAACCCACCGCACGCGTCAGACGTTGTGTGCCACCTGCACCCGGCATAATGCCGAGATTCACTTCGGGCTGCCCAAAACGTGCATTTTCACCCGCAATAAGAATGTCTGCGTGCATGGCCAACTCGCAACCACCACCGAGCGCAAAACCATTAACAGCTGCAATAATCGGCTTACTAAAACGAGCGATACGTTGCCAATGCGCTACACGTGGATCTTCAAGGATGCCGACTAAATCGCGGTCAGCCATTTCATTAATATCAGCGCCTGCAGCAAAGGCTCTGTCACTGCCAGTAATAACAACAGCACGCGTATCAGCATCCGCTTCAGCTGTATCTAAAACCGCAGATAACTCACTTAAGAGTGCTGTATTTAAAGCATTAAGAGCTTCAGGACGATTAAGAGTTAGTAACAGAACACCCTGTTCTGGCCCATGAATAAGTAGGTTTTTTTGCATAAGTATCCACTAATTTTAAGCTCAACTATATTTCACAATAAAATTATGTATAACAGCTGAACTTATAGAAAACTTTAATAAGCACTAACCGGTTTTAAATTTTTTATTAGCACTATTGGAATCTGAATTCCTTCTGCCCACTTCTGTAGATCAGGCTCTTCACTGACTTAACGAAAGGCTTCTTCAAGTATTTTATTTTTATTGAATCGCATCGAGGCAATCTGATTTTTATTGGTTTTATATTAGTTCATAAAAACGTGCAGTTAGAACCAGCCACAGCTGACTGTGCGCATTCAAAAACAGTTTTGATTACTTATTTTTATGCAGCACAGTACAGTGCAAACACCATGTAGATTATTGAATTTATTACACATGTCAATACTTACCTATTCAGCCAACTTCAAAAACCTAAATAAAATAAATAAAACCTATTAAAATCAAATACTTAGGAGCGTATCAATACGTATCTATTGATACAACTTATGGTTACTACTAATACGAGTTATGCTAACCCCCCCCTGCGAAGCTGCAGTGATACGCCATCAAAAATCTTAGGAATCTCTAACGAATGACGACTCTATCTGACTCTGGCCACCTCTCTCAAATGCTTCTATTAACTCGACAAACTGGCTTGTATCGGAGGTTTTACGCCATGAATCACCTCGCTTATTAAACGAGTAACTTACGATAGCTAGAGTAGAGCTAAACAGGAGTGACTGTAGCTACGCTTACAAAAAACAAAGCATTTTTTGAGACAACCAAAATTCAATAAGTAATGATTGACATAGGTAATAATTGCAACTAAATTCGATTATCAAAATAAATCAAGGTTGAATTTACAGACTGAAAAATAGAAAAATCATAAGACTTAAGATGAGTCAAAACAGACCATTAAAATAACAAATATAAATAAAGGCTAATGCTTATGAAAAAAATAATTACATTCAGTATTTCCACTTTACTGCTCGCTATGTCAGCTATAACTCCTGCAGCTGCAAAAAGCTTTCCTGAGCGCCCCATTGAGGTCATTGTTCCCTTTGGTGCCGGCGGTACTACAGATATTTATGCGCGGGCATTTTCGCGGGTCATTACTAAATATCTACCCAACAAACAACGCATTGTTGTAGTCAATAAAGCGGGAGGAGCATCAACCATTGGTATGTCGGCCGTCGCCGCAGCGGATCCAGATGGATACACCATTGGACTGCTACCCACCAGCGTGATTGAACTACAACCACATTATGGCCGTACCAATTGGACGCTCGATGATTTCACACCGATTATGGGCTTTTTAGAAATACCTGTTGCTATTAACGTGCACGAATCATCACCGATAAAAAACTATGCTGACCTCAAAGAATTTGCGCAAAAAAACCCTGGCAAATTCACCTATTCCACGTCAGGTGGATCCGGTGGTGATACGCACCTGACCATGGAGCGTGTTTCCAAGGCCACGGGCTTAAAAATGCGTCATATTTCTTTTGAAGGTCATGCTCAAAGCGCTGCATCTGTTATGAGTGGTCAAGTCATGGGGAATTTTTCATTGCCTGATACGCATAACGGTGGCGAAATTAGACCTTTAGTCTTTTTATCTAAAGTTAAGCCACTGAGCGACGTGTATGACGACACTCCCTATGCTGCCGACGTTGGCATCGATGTCAGCACACAACTCGTGATGGGTATTGTTGCACCTAAAGGCACGCCTAGTGATCGAGTACAGGTTTTGCATGATGCATTTAAGAAAACCTTAGAAGATCCAGAAATTGTTGAGTTCTTTAAAACTACAAACATGCCTATTATTTACCGCAACCCACAAGATCTATCTGACGGCATGCAAGAACGCTCAAAAATTCACAAACAAACAATGCTTGATCTAGGACTGATTAAGCCTTAAATTTAAATTTCCCCATTAAAAAACCCCAAAAATCAGTCCGATTTCTGGGGTTTTTTAATGGATATATACAATGCACTCTCATCTTTTCACCTGAACAATTGCGCTACACCACAACCTTTTACCAATAATTTTAACTGCGCAATTTATCTGATAAGGCTTTAAAATAAGCTCATCAATATCTACATTTTATTTATTTTTGAGCTGATCATTATGCGTATTCTGCTTCTCTGTTCTTTGTTGACCACTTCAATACTGCCTTTACTTGCACATGCCGATACAGTCTGGCTAAACAATGGAGATCGATTAACAGGACGTATCATATTGCTAGATAGCGGCAAATTAATGCTAGAAACAGATTATGCCGGCTCAATCACCCTCAGTATAAAAAAAATATCCACGATGGAAACTGACCACCCTTTGCTGGTTAAGCTGGATACCTTTACCACTGTATCAGCCAAGGCTTTACGTGCTGGGCCTGACGGCAGTGTCAAATTAGTCAATGGCGAAGAGCCAAAAACAATTGCATTAGCGGATATCGAACAATTAATGCTACCCAAACCCATCATTAAAGACTTGCGTTGGAAAGGTGATATCAGTTTCTCAGCCGATTATAAAAAGAAAGAAAATAACAGTGAAGACTACAGCTTAGATGTCAGCACGGAACTGCGTCATGGTTTATGGCGGCATGCGGTGGACACTGAGTATGATTATGAAACCAAGAATAGCGCGAAAAAGACTGAACGTTTTGAGGCTGTTTATGCCTTGGACCGTTTTATTACTGAGCAGTGGTTCTGGAAAAACAAGGCTAAATATGTCAACGATCACCTTGAAGAGTTAACTCGACAACAAACCCTAGGTACAGGTCCGGGTTATCAGTTTTGGGATAATGAACTGGGAGCATTAGCTATATCAAGCCTGATTAATCATAACAAGTACACTTTTGATTCAGGTGATAAACAAAGTTTTAACTCAAGCACCTTGTCATGGAATTACAACCGCTACCTGAGTGGTAAAACCTTTGATATCTATACCAAAGGCGATATTGGTGTACCTTTTATCAGTGATGTTGATTATATCTTAGACAGTGAGGCCGGCCTGCGTTACAAACTCAATAACTGGGCTGCATTAACCTTAAAAGCTGAATGGAATAAGGTCTCAAGTCAGTATGGCGACTTAAATGACCGTCGTTATTTAATTGGGGTTGGGGTGGGTTGGTAAACAATTATTCATCCAACTGCTGCTGAACCACTCACATCCCCCTACTCGTACAGAATAAAGTCTAGGCAGTATATGTGCTTGCGGTAGCATCCTGGAGTTGAAACTTTGCCGAGTTTATCAACGCAAAAGCATCCAATGTAAAGTACGGCAGGACGGGGCTGCCCTGCACTAAAAACATGCGTGCAGGACATCGAACCTAGCGCTCAAATCAATCAGAGGCGCAAACCACCGTCAACCTCAAGAATACGGCCGTTGTAATAGTCGTTTTCAAAAATAAAGGCCACCGAGTGCGCAATTTCTTCAGGTCTACCTAGACGCTGCAATGGAATTGTCGCCGCCATTTTTGCCAAAGCTTCAGGCTTCATACTTAGAGTCATTTCAGTTTCAACAAAGCCCGGCGCTATAGCCGCTACACGAATACCATAACGTGCCAGTTCTTTAGCCCAAACCACTGTATCAGCAGCAACGCCTGCTTTAGCAGCTGAATAGTTAACCTGACCCATATTACCAGCGCGTGAAATCGAAGAAATATTAACAATCGCGCCTTGATTTTTCAGCTCAATCATTTTTGCTGCGACTTCACGAGTGCATAAAAAGACCCCCGTCAGATTCACATCAATAACGGCCTGCCAATTAGCCAAGCTCATCTTGCTCATTTCACCGTCTCTAACACGCAAGGTTAAACCATCGCGCAATATACCTGCGTTATTGACCAGGCCGTTAATAGCACCAAAATCCCCAGCAACCTGCGCCACCATATGTGTGACCTGTTCTTCATTGGCCACATTGCATAGATAAGAACGCGCCTGCACACCTAGGCTTACACAGGCACTTACAGCAGCATCCAGCTTCTGCTGATCTAAGTCGACTAAAGCTAAGTGCGCACCTTTTGTAGCTAAGTATTCAGCCATAGCACGACCTAAACCCTGAGCTGCACCAGTAATAATAATAACTTTATCTTTTAACTGCATTCTAACTCTCTCTTACTGTCTGTAATGGACCTGCTTGTACAGTGCAGGCAGGCTAATATTCAGTGTTGACTATTAATAACAAACAAGCCAATCACTGTTTTCAGTACTTGAATTAACCCATCCTATACTGCGTTTGCTGCCTACAATACAACGAAACTGCTCAAGCAGAACCCCTTAATAATGATTTATCTGCAGCAAGCCCCCAAGCAAGGCTTGGTTTTGCTAAACTGAAAATTAAAATAACTTAGAAAGGATTGAGTATGGCAACTGTATTGCGCACTGTGTTAGCACAATTAAATATGCGTGTTGGCGATATTGACGGTAACTTACAACGTATTCTCGATTCAAGCGTTCATGCTCTGCATCATCAGCAGGCGAATCTGATTGTCTTCCCCGAGTTATCCTTATGTGGTTATAACGCACAAGACTTGCTGCTGCGTGACAGCATGCAAGTACGTATTGAACGTGCATTAAAACGCCTCTGCACTGCCCTGCCACACAACTTGCATGTCTTAGTAGGTTACCCATGGGTTGAGCACGGCACGCGTTACAACTGCTGTGCGCATTTTTATCAGGGCCAGATTCAAGCCGTTTATAAAAAACAATTTTTACCCAGCGATACCACCGCTTTTGGGCAGCGTTATTTCAGCCCTGGCAACGAGCCGCTGTGTATTCATATCAATGAAACGAAAATTGCTATTGGCATCGGTGAAGATATTTGGACAGCCGCCTTTATCGAGCAAGCCTGCGCTGCCAAAGCCGATATGATCGTCAGCTTAAATGCTTCAACTTTCCACCTTAATAAACAATCTGAACGCGAGTTAATGCTCAGCAATTACGCTCAGCATGCACAGATACCTATTTTATATGCCAGCCAAGTTGGCGCCCAAGATGATTTAATTTTTGATGGCGGTAGTTGCGCTATCAACGCACAAGGCAATCTGCGTCAACGTGCACCGGCTTTTACAGAAGAACTCTGTGCAGTGGAACTGCAATTCAGCCACTCTGACAGCCATATTGAACGTTCAACGATTGAGCCCTTGTTAAGCGAAGAAGCCAGCATCTACCAAGCACTGATGCTGAGTCTGCGTAACTATGTTGAGCAAAACGGCTTTAAAGGTGTACTTTTGGGCTTATCTGGCGGTATCGATTCTGCCTTAGTATTGGCTATTGCTGCCGATGCGTTAGGTGCCGATAAGGTGCAAGCAGTAATGATGCCCTATCACTACACCGCGCAAATCAGCCAAGAGGATGCGGCTGAGCAAGCTCGCACCATGGGCGTTGATTATAAAACATTAGCCATTGCACCTATGGTTGAGGCGTTTATCCTAACACTAGCTCCAGTCTTTGCTGAGATGCCCGCCACAAACGTCCACGACACCACAGAAGAAAACCTACAAGCACGTTGCCGAGGCAATCTACTGATGGCGTTATCCAATAAAAATGGTTATTTAGTGCTGACTACCAGTAATAAAAGTGAAACAGCCATCGGCTACTCAACACTTTATGGTGATATGGCCGGCGGTTTTGCCTTGCTTAAAGATGTCTCAAAACTGATGGTGTACCGTTTAGCACGCTACCGTAATAGCCTCAGCAAAGTCATTCCAGAGCGTGTAATTACTCGTGCGCCCTCAGCTGAGCTTGCGCCGGATCAAAAAGATGCAGACAGCCTGCCACCCTATGAGATCCTTGATGAAGTGTTGCGCTTATATATCGAAGAGGATCAATCCGCTCAAACCATTATCGACCAAGGTTTTGCTCAAGATATGGTTATGCGCATTTTGCGTTTAGTGGACCTTAACGAATATAAACGCCGTCAAGCTGCCTTAGGGCCACGTATTAGTAAGCGTAGTTTTGGCAGTGATCGTCGCTACCCAGTCACCAACCACTGGTTGCGTGGCGACTAAAACAGCTATAAAAAACCCCAAAAAGTCAGTCCAACTTTTTGGGGTCAGTTCAATTCTAGCGCCGAGGCTTGTGTTCAGTGTATAGCAGTTCACTGACAACCACAGCCTTGCCCTAGACTTATAGAGTCACTAAATTATCACGATGAATTAATTCAGCTTCGGCCATATAACCCAGCGTTTCAACAATGCTTTCAGAGCACAAACCAATAATCTTAGTCGCCTCAGTCGAACTGTAATTACTTAAGCCGCGCGCCACTTCAACGCCTTTCTGGTCAACACAGACCACCATCTCACCACGCAAGAAATTTCCTTGCACAGCCGTGACGCCCACTGACAACAAGCTTTTATGATCTTCAGCTAAGGCTTTGACTGCGCCAGCATCTAAGGTCAATGTACCGCGAGTTTGTAAGTGCCCAGCTAACCATTGCTTGCGCGCACCATCACGGCATTGCTCAGGCGTCAGCAAAGTACCCAGACGCTCACCCGCATGCAGGCGATCGAGTACATGCTCAATACGACCACCGACAATGACGCTATAAGCACCGGACCTTGCAGCCAAACGCGCAGCTCGCAATTTAGTTTGCATACCACCGCGACCTAAAGCACCGGCACTGCCACCGGCCATTGCATCCAGAGTTGGATCATCCGCTCGCGCTTCATAGATCACTTGTGCATCAGGATTTTTGCTTGGATCGGCATCGTACATACCATCACGATCCGTCAGGATCACCAACAGGTCAGCTTCAACCAGATTCGCGACTAATGCCGCTAAAGTATCGTTATCACCAAAGCGAATTTCATCCGTAGCGACCGTATCGTTTTCATTGATCACTGGAATCACACCCAGTTCCAATAAAGTCCGTAAGGTACTGCGGGCATTCAGGTAACGCTTACGATCAGACAGATCATCATGGGTTAACAGAATTTGTGCCGTGCGCTCATTGTGTTCGGCAAAACTACTTTCCCATGCTTTAACCAAGCTCATCTGGCCCACCGCCGCCGCCGCTTGCAACTCATGAATCGCACTGGGTCGCTCATGCCAACCGAGGCGACTCATACCTGCAGCCACAGCGCCAGAAGAGACCAAGACTAAGTCAATGCCTTGCTTGCGCAGCGCTACCATCTGCTGCACCCAAATCGCCATAGCATTACGGTCTAAACCGCGGCCATCAGCAGTCAACAAAGCACTGCCAATTTTCACTACCCAGCGCTGAGCGCCTGTCACTTTTTCACGCATAACACAATCCTGTTGAATTTTTACACTCAGCACGCATATTAAGTTACGCGCTAAGTCCACCCATCAGTTAATGATTAACGTAGATAATCTCTGCGCCATCCTCATCATCTTCTTCATCGTCATCAAAGTCGTCTTCATCAACATCAGTTGCAGCTTTAACGCCAGCACGACGTAATGCACGCTGATCATCTAACTCTTGCAGACGTGCACGACCTTCCTCTTCGATGCGCTGATCCAAGTCGATCAAGTACTCAGCATAATCTTTATCTTCGCTGATGCGCAGATCACGCTCTTCCAGATAACGCATCATAGCTTGCGCTAACTCTTTGGTGCCTTCGCCATCCAGTGCTGAAATCATAAACACTGGGCCAGTCCAGCCCAATTGCTTAATCACCGCTTGCTTGCGCTCTTCACGCTCGCACTCTAAGAGTTGATCAACCTTGTTCAGCACCAACCAGCGGTCACGCTCAGCTAATGAAGGACTAAACTCTTCAATTTCATTAGCAATCACTTGTGCATCTAGTGCTGGATCAGTGTTATCAATCGGTGCTAAGTCAACAATATGTAATAACAAGCGTGTACGGGTTAAGTGCTTCAGGAAACGAATACCTAAACCCGCACCTTGTGCAGCACCTTCAATCACACCTGGAATATCGGCAATGACAAAGCTTTTATAGCGACCGATGCTCACAACACCCAGGTTGGGTACCAAGGTCGTAAATGGATAATCAGCAACTTTTGGCTTTGCAGCAGACACTGAACGAATAAAACTACTTTTACCAGCGTTAGGCAAACCTAATAAGCCGACATCCGCCAGCACTTTCATTTCCAGCTTGAGATTACGCAACTCGCCCGGCTTACCATCACTGGTTTGACGCGGCGCACGGTTAGTACTGGATTTAAAGCGGGTATTACCTAAACCGTGCCAGCCGCCTTCAACCACACGAATACGCTGACCTTCTTCGGTCAGGTCACCAATAATTTCTTGGGTATCAGCATCAATAATAGTGGTACCAACAGGTACTTTTAAAATTAGATCCTCACCACCGGCCCCAGTACAGTCAGCACCGCGACCGTTTTCACCACGTTGTGCATTAAAGCGGCGGGTATAGCGATAGTCGACCAGTGTGTTGAGGTTAACATCAGCTTCCATATACACGGAGCCACCATCACCACCATCACCACCGTTTGGGCCACCAAACTCAATAAACTTTTCACGGCGAAAGCTCATGCAACCATTACCGCCATCACCGGCTTTTACAACAATCGATACTTCATCAACAAACTTCATTTACGTGCCTCCTGCGAGCCCGCAGGCTGATAGATATATACGCAGGATACAACAAGCACGGAGAGTCCGTCTTTACTGCCTGCACAAACAAAAAAGCCCCGTCATATGACAGGGCTTTTCCGTGTAAAGCTACTTAGGCTGAAACGACGCTAACGTAGCGACGTCCAAAAGCACCTTTAACTTCAAATTTCAACACGCCTGCTTCTTTAGCAAACAAGGTGTGATCTTTGCCCATGCCCACATTAGGACCAGGGTGGAATTCTGTACCGCGCTGACGCACGATAATATTTCCTGCTTTAACCGTTTGGCCGCCGTACATCTTAACGCCTAAGCGTTTAGCTTCCGAGTCGCGACCGTTACGAGTACTACCACCAGCTTTTTTCGTTGCCATGAGACCAACACTCCATCAATCAGTTTAGGGGTTCAGCAATTAAGCCTGAATACCAGTGATTTTAACTTCAGTGTACCACTGACGGTGGCCCTGACGCTTCATGCTGTGCTTACGACGACGGAACTTGATAATAGTTACTTTATCGTGACGACCTTGGTCGATCACTTCAGCTGTCACTTTAGCACCGTCAACAACGGGCGCACCGATTTTCACGTCTTCGCCGTTGCCGATTAACAGAACGCGGTCAAACGAAATAGCTTCGCCGACTGGTACGTCCAGTTTTTCAATTTTCAAAAATTCGCCTTCAGCGACTTTGTATTGCTTACCGCCAGTTACAATTACTGCGTACATCACATATCTCCGTTATTCCTGCTCACCCAACGCTTTATAAGAATAAGTATCGGTTGGCATGGCTGCTGTGCGTTGGATTAAGACACACTAGCAATTGCGTAAGGCAGGGAGTTGCCCAAGTAAAGTTCAGGAGCGCGAATTGTACGC
>LFRM01025392.1_pt1 | contig 13922 bp, 8 predicted proteins | sample 618341 | NCBI WGS metagenome assembly LFRM01 (sample SAMN03654438, study PRJNA283298) | anaerobic digester metagenome | isolation source: pool of bioreactors CSTR01a, CSTR02a, and CSTR03a thermophilic anaerobic... | place: Denmark: Kgs. Lyngby | collected 2014-05-21 | reverse complement strand
GCAAGATACGGTCGTGTAGGCTACAACTTCGGCGCCGGGTTGAAGTTACTCAGCGTCGAAGCGAACGTTGAAACCTATACCAAACCCCACCAGTCAGGAGACGAGATCGGGTTAAAGATCGGAGCAAGAGTAGCTTTCTAAAACCCAATTCAAAAGCACGCAAAAATGGCCGCCCATTGGGCGGCCTCTTTATTTCTCATTCACTTCTCTTGAACCTACAGTTTGCTGATGAACCTTTCAAACTCCTTCTGCTTTCTGGCAAGCTCTGAGTTCATCTCGTCTGCAGCTTCTCTGATTGCAACTTCCGGATCAACGCCCTGGAGCACTGCTTTGTTTGTGGCAAAATTGAACAGTCTGTGGATGACAGAGGCAGGTATCAAAGCAAACACAGGAGCGACCGACTGGTGCGCCTGCTCCATGAAAACCTCCACATGTTCTTCGGGAAACGGCACGTGCATCATGGCTTCGTGGTTGGAAGGCAAAAACATACTGCCGCTGATCCTTTGAGGCGTGAGCTGAGCTAGAGCGATCTGGGTTTCTCTTGAAACGAACCACTTCATCCACTCCCAGCCGTCGTCTGCACGGCTGGCGTTTTTAAACAGCATCAGCGAGTTGCCTCCGATGTAAGCGGCATGGTTCGTGGTTCCGTCTGCGCTAACGGTCCCGGGGACCAGAGACAGAGTCCATTTGCCCTCCAAATCCGGCGCGCCCTGTACCAAGGCAGAGTAGTTCCAGACGGAGGTGAGCATGATGGGAATAGCGCCAGTGGTAAAATCCATGTAGGCGTTAATCTCTTTAGGAATTTTGTGTTTGGTGAAGAGTTCCGTAAACTCGGTAAAAGCCGCAATGGCCTCTGGCGTGTCCAGAGCCGATCTTTGACGGTCGGGGGTGTAGAGGTCAACGCCCCGCTGCCAGATGAACATAGAAGCGTCGGCGTACACAGAGGTGCCGATGCCAAAAGTCGTAGCAAAGTTCTTTCCCTGGGACTGCAGCTTGGGTAGGATTTCATAGAGCTCGTTCCAGGTGCTTGGCACTTGAAGCCCCAGTTCGTTCATGATGTCTGTTCTGACGATCATGGGATAGATGTTGGTTTGGGTCGGCAACCCGAAGGCGCTGCCAAGGAAATCAAAAGAACGCATAAGGCCAGGATACATGCTCTGATGGACCTTTTCGTAGTCTTCGCCATAGCGTGCGCGTAGATCTACTACTGCACCTCTGATGCCCATATCGGCAGGACCGAGAGAGCCGCTTACGGCAACTTCAGGCATCTCGTTGGAAATTGCAGCAAGGAGATACTTCTGCTCGTAGCCTGAAGAGGGAATAGCTGTGATCTCTACATGAATGCCAGTGTTTGGCGTGAAAATCGCGTCGGTAAGTTCCTGGATAATCCTAGTCTGCTCAACTGAAAAGATGGACCAGACTTGAACAGGTTTAGCCGCTGCTCCTACAATGCCGGACAAAAGACACAAAACTGCTGCGAGAACTGTCAACCATTGTTTCAGCAACCTATGACCCCCCTTTTAGTTAGTGGTGCTCATACCCACAACTTCCGTATGACGAGCGCTACTCCTTTATTCTTGAAGTGGAAATGTATTGATGCACGCCAAACAGATCACCAAACCAATGGTTTCCCTTGATGATGCTTAATGTTTCCATTAGAATGAAACAAGACGCTTTCAAGGTTTGCACGAAGGCAGAAGTCGAAGCAAGATTTTGTCTCGAGGTGATTTTAGTTGTTGAAGGTCTACCCCAATGGTTTTGGGGACGAGTTTGTTGCAGCGTTTAAGGAAAAACATCAAAAGCACTGCCTTGCAGTTCTCAGGGCTGCAGATCTGTTTCTGGAAGGAAAGGTTGAGATTTTTGGCATCGAGTCCGATCTTGACGATCTCCTGAGAGACATTGACCCTACAACAGGAGAGAAATGGCCACAGCTGCCCTACAAAGACTACAGGTTCCACGCCGGAGCGGCACCTGCAGACGTGAAGTTTTTCTGGGAGTACATGAAGCACTACTTCCTGGTGGATGCAGGTAAAGCTTACCTCTTAACCAAAGATGAGAAGTACGTGGTAAAAAGCAGAGAATTCATGGAGAGGTGGATGGAGAAGACCCATTTCGGCATCGGTGTCAGCTGGATCGGTCACGTGCACATCTGCCAAAGAATGCTAAGTTGGTTCTCCTGGTTGAACCTCACCAAAGGTTCGCAGGTTCTGGACGATGGTTTTTACAGACGAGTAGACCAGTATCTTCGAGAACAGGAAGAACTACTCAGCAGCGAGTACGAAAATCCGCGGAACAATCACAAGCTGGTATCGATCATGACCGTCTGCCTCTGCCACCTCCACTTCGGGCGAGAGGAAGGCCTTGACATTTGGATGGAAAGGCTCCGCGAGACCACAAACCAGCTGATCTTTAGAGACGGCGGGTTTATCGAGCAAAGCACCAGCTATCATAGGCTGTGCGTTGAGGCACTTCTCGTTTTGGGAATTGCATTGCAAAATCACGGGTTGGAAGTTCCCGATTTCATCCTGGACGGCATTGAAAGAAGCTTGAACTACTTTGCAGCGCTTCTTGCGCCTGGTGGAACGCTCCCTATCGTCGGGGACAACAGCAACGAAATCCTCATCCATAGGGCAAATGATTTTTGGGCGATGGAGTATCTGTTTCACCTAGCCGCTTTCTTAGGAATTACCGTGAAGTCCCTCTGCAGTGAGGATTCTGAAGCCCTTTTTTACTTAGGGAGCTCCACTGAGGTAGAAGAACCATTCAAGTGTTCTGGTTCTTTCAGCTTCCCTGATGTAGGGCATTATGTGATCAAGGATGAAAAGAACTACGCCTTCCTCAGAGCCGGCCAGTTCGGTATGTACTACTCAGAGCAGGACCGTTCAGGGCATCCCCACAGCCACTGCGATCAGCTGGGAGTTGTGCTCTATTTAGACGGATTAGAAGTGCTGACCGATCCCGGTACCTACCGCTACAACCAAAGCGACTTTGAGCGTAGAATCATGAAGGATGAGTCCTATCACAGCACATTCTTAGTTGATGATGTTCATCAGGGCATTTACACTTCCAGCTTCAGCTACGCCCACACCGTAGACGGAAACGGCAGGGCAAATGGACGCACCATCATCGGGGAGCTGGAGATCGGCGGCGTGAAGGCAGTACGGAAGGTTACCTTAAATCAAGGTGAGTGCGAAGTGGAAGATGAGTACCGGATCTTAGACGGTAGGGAGCACCAACTCCAGATCTTCTTCTGTTTAAGCCCTCGCTTTACGCCTGTGGAGGTAGACCAAACACAGGTCTTGCTCCAACACATCGGCACCAGAAAGTATCTGGCATTAAAGCACGATCTCGGCCTTATGCCAGAAGTCTATCCGGGGTATGTAAGTAGAGAGTACAACCAGGCAGAGCCCAACCAGCGCTTGGCATTCAAAACCACGCTCAAACAGGATCTTAAGGTTAACTTCAAGTTTCGCTTTGTTTCCAAGGACTAATAATTTATTATTCTTCTAAACACAAAAACAGTGCTGCCCTTTCCTTGCTGGGAAAAGCGCAGCACTTTTTTCTGGACTTAAAGGTCGGAGAAAGACGCGCAAAGAAGGGCTGCAGAGCGCCAAGTTTCAGACAAAGAGAAGGCAGATTCTGTAGACCTGGACGTTAAGGGGGTAAGGGCTGGAAACTTCCTGCAGAGAATATGAAGGAAATCGTAGTCATGTTATGAACTTTTTCAGTGAGACATAGGGGAGGGAGTATAATGGGAAAAACCTTGAAGTTGATTCTGGTCTTTTGTGTGTTTTTGACCTCCATCTGCCTTGCAGAAGCAGAAGAGCCCAGTTGGATTTGGTTTCCAGATGCAGGCAGCGTCAAAGGCGAGCCCAGATACTTTAGAACCGTGTTCGAGTTGGATGAAATTCCCTATTCTCTATTAGCAAGAGTCGTAGTTAATCACGAAACAGTAGTCTACATAAACGGTGAAAGAATGCGGACCATCTACCCAGAAGAGATCTTGGGCAGCGTCGAGCTGGTAGATTATGTGGTAGTAGGTAAGAACGTCTTGGCAGTGGAGATCAAGCCTAAGCCGGATGAAGAGATTAAGCCTCTGCTTATGCGGGTGGTGGACATCGACGATAACGTAGTTTTAGGCACGGGAAGCACCTGGCGTGCTGCAAACAAGGAGTGCGAAGGTTGGCTGAATACCGATTTCGACGACTCCAATTGGGCAAAGGTAGTTGCTTCACCTACCATGCAGAAGCCGGAGCTTTCCAGCGCTGAACTTCTGGCAATGATGGGCCAGTTTGCACCGGAGGTGGACGAAAAAGTGCTGCAGAACGCTTCAGTGTGGTTAACCCACAGCGCGGAGTTCGTCTTCACCACAGATGCTCCTAAAGAGGAGTTTGTTATGCCGATTGTAACCGGCACAAACCAGATTGCCGCGATGCAGCTGGCGATTAGGTCTGGTGAAGCTATCGGTGCGTTGGAGGTGCGCTTTACAGATCTCTACAGCGAAGACGGAAAGAGCGTCATCTCTAAAGACAACTTCAAGTACAGCTTCGTGGAAACTTGGCACATGACCAATAACTCCACTCAAACGCCGGCAAATCTCCTAATCCGGGCGCCTCAAGACATGCCGGATATTCTCAGCGATAAAAAAGTCATCAACGTGCCTAAAGACTACACCCAAAGCATCTACTTGCAGTTTTACGTTCCGAAGGGTACGCCTGCAGGGATCTACAGTGGCAGCGTCATCCTTGACAACTTGGGAGCCGAAAGAGAGGTTCCGGTGGAGATTGAAGTGCTTCCTGTGGAACTTTCAGACGAAACCAATCTGAAAGTCACCATCTGGTACCAGGTAGACTACATCGTAACTTACAATAAAGTGACCAAGTACTCGGAGGAGTTCTGGAGAATTCTCGAGTATTACGCCAAAACCATGGCAGAGCACAGGCAGAACATGTTCTGGCTCCCCATCGGAACGGTGAACCTAAGGTATAATGAAGAAGGACAGCTGACAGGCAACTTCGAGACCTTCGATCGCTGGGCAGAGATCTTCTTCAAGCACGGCTTTAAGTATATCGAGTTGAGCCATTTTGGCGGCAGAGTCGGCGATTGGAACAGCGACTTTGGTCCCTACAGACTGGTTGCCTATGATGCAGGCCTAAAAACCACTAGGGAAGTTCCAGTTTCCGAGTTTGCTTATCTACTTCAAGAGCACCTCAGAGAAAAAGGTTGGTTGGAGATCGCTTACGCTCACGTAGCCGACGAACCGACTGGGCAAAACTACAGGTCGTGGATCGATCTGGCTTTAGAGATCAAAAAAGGTGCTCCGGACTTGAAGCTGATGGAGGCCATCCACTACACCTACCTCAGCGATTATCTGGATATCGCTATTCCGCAGCTTGACTACTTCGATCAGAACAGAACCAGGTTGCTGAAAGACCAGGAAGATGGGAAGATCGAGCTTTGGTTTTACACCTGCTGGCTTCCCCAGGGGAACTACCCCAACAGGCTCCTGGACTATCCTCTGTACAAGACGAGGATTCTTCACTGGGCAAACTTCCTCTACGACGCACCAGGGTACCTTCATTGGGGTTACAACTGGTGGAACGCGTTTGAGGTGGGCTACGCCCCTGGCGACGGTTGGATCGTCTATCCCACGGAAACCGCCATGGTTCCATCGGTGCGTTATGAAGCCATGAGAGAAGGCATTGAGGACTACGAGTACCTCCTGCTCCATGCCAAAAAGACTGGAGAGATTGCAAAGAAGCTCGGCGTGGAAATCGACGAGAAGTACCGTGCCAAAGAGATCGCCCGCACGGTGATGACATCGCTCACCAGATATACCGACGATCCTCTAGAGCTGCTGCAAGCGCGGGAAAGGCTACTTAGAGAGATCGCCGAGATGGATCAGGGTCCACTTTGTCTCGTTGTGACTTCAGTGGAAGAGAGTACGCGGCTTACAGAACCCACAGAAGTGGAACTGACAGTCTATGCTGAAGACGGCTGCAGTGTTTTTGTGGGTGGCAGAATTGCAAATGAGGTCTCGCCAGGCAAATTTACTGCAACTGTTGTGGTAACTCCAGAGAAACCCACAGTGGTAGTGGAGGTCGTTTTGGGCAACCAAATTAAGACCATCGAAAGGAATTACAGCAACTGGAGAATAATTAACTAAAAAAGCCGGCTTGCCCATGCGGCAAGCCGCTCTTAAAAGGTGGTAACATGAGAGCTTTAATTACTGGTATAACAGGGCAGGACGGCAGCTATCTTGCAGAACTCCTGCTGGATAAGGGGTATGAAGTCTTTGGCCTTGTTCGGAGGCTCAGCACTAAGAACTACTGGCGTATTGAGCATATTTTAGACAAGATTGAGCTTATAGAAGGAGATATAACCGACTCTGGATCGCTGCTTCTAGCTCTGAAAAAAGCCGATCCTGATGAGGTTTACAACCTGGCAGCCCAGTCGTTTGTAGGGACATCTTGGAACCAGCCGGTCCTCACGGCCGAAGTCACCGGCATTGGTGCGTTGAGACTGCTGGAGGTTATCCTCCAGTACAAACCTAGAATCAAGTTTTACCAGGCATCAACATCGGAGCTTTTCGGTCTTGCAAAAGAGGTTCCTCAGAAAGAGACCACACCTTTCCACCCGAGAAGTCCGTACGGCGTGGCAAAAGCCTTTGCCCACTACATGACCCAGAATTACAGGGAATCGTACGGTATGTTCGCCTGCTCGGGAATCCTGTTTAACCATGAATCCCCGAGAAGGGGAGACGAGTTTGTCACCCGCAAGGTTACTAAAGCGGTGGCAAAGATCGCCCTGGGCAAACAGGACAAGCTGGTTTTGGGCAACCTAGATGCAAGGCGCGACTGGGGCTACGCTCCGGAGTATGTGGAAGCTATGTGGCGGATGCTCCAAGCAGATTGCCCGAGAGATTACGTGATCGCAACAGGTAAAACCTATTCGGTAAGGGATTTAGCAGAGAAGGCTTTTCAGGTAGTAGGACTGGATTACAGAGATTATGTAGTAACCGACGAGAGATTAATCAGACCTGCAGAGGTACCGCTCCTTGTAGGAGACAGCTCTCTGGCCAAAGCTGAACTGGGTTGGGAGCCGAAGGTCGGTTTTGAAGAGATGATTGCCGAAATGGTCCAAGTGGATTTGGAACGAGAAAAAGCAAAATAAAGGCAGGAGTCTTCCTGTCTTTTTTATTGACATGACTAAAAGAGGTGCAGATTGGTGGAAAACTCAATAGCAAGGCTCGGTCCTGGCCTGGATCAAGTGGACGCATCAGTGCTCATTCCAACTTACAACCGCAAAGAAATCCTGCGTAAAGTCCTGTCGGGTTTGTTCAAACAAGAGACTCAGTATAGCTTTGAGATCGTCATCGTTGATGACGGATCGACTGATGGGACCTTTGAAAGTCTGCTGGATTTGGATCCGCCTGTGGCTATGCAGGTGATTAGGATCGAGCACAAAGGTCCAAGCGGTGCCCGAAATGCCGGGCTTAAGATCTCCAGAGGAGAGCTCGTAATCTTCGTAGACAGCGACCTCTATCCCTGTCCGGAGTTTGTGGAAGCGCACATAAAAGCTCACACTGCAGACAACTTGATCGGCCACGGTCCCGTAATCCATACAGACGATCTGGAAAACCCTACAGACGCCGAGAAAAAGATCACCGATATCGCCAGGGCTTTTTTCGCTACAGGAAACGCTTCGATCTACAGAAGGCACCTATTCGAAGCCGGTTTGTTTGATGAAGACTTCAACGAATACGGCTGGGAAGACCTAGAGTTTGGCCTTAGACTGAGAAAAAGGGGCTTGAAGAAAATAGAAGTTCCCGAGGCCAAGGGCTACCACTACAAACCCAAACTAGTTGTAGCGGACCTCCACAAATGGAAGCAGAGAGAGCGAGAAAGAGGCCACACAGCAGTACTCTACTACCGGAAGCATCCGGTCTATAGAGTGCGCCTTCAGACGATGATCTCGCCTTTTTGGTTGGGAGTGGACCGCTTAATATCCCTTGGAGGCTGGACCGAAAAACCTGCTACTGAAGAGTACCTTAAAAAGGTGGAAAAACAGGGTAGACATCTCTGGTTGCGCTTCCTTGTGAGGTTGATCACTCTTCACAGCTACTTTGAAGGAATCAGGGAAGCTCAGAGGGAGAACTGACGCTAGGGTCTGGATCAAGTATGAACACAGGATGTATCGGAAAAAGTCAACCGTTAAACCGATAAGAATGTAACAGGACAGGTTACTTTGAGGAAGTTTAATTGTAGTATCGGTCTCCTGTCAAAAGCAAACGACCTACAACCATGAAGGGTGTAGGTCGCTTTTTTGAACTCATAATACCCTTTTAAAACGATGGACCTTTGAGTGTTGGAAGTCTACCGTTTGGCGTCAAGAAGCTTCTTGATAAATCTGTCGTACTCTTGCTGCTTTTTGACGATTTCGGCATTATGCTCTTTTGCCGCTTCAACTATGGCTTTCTCCGGATCTTCACCGTTGAAAATGCATTTTTGCACTGCCATCTGTAGATAACGCCTGCGGTTTCTCGGTGCAACTAAACCGTAGATAGAGCGAGAACCTTCTTCTAAAGCGTCGCAAAACAGCGTTAGGATGTCTTTGTCCATATGCATCTGCATAATAGCCGAGCGGTTTGTTGGCATGTAAAATGCACCTGGTATTTCGTCGATGATGCGGTTAGCAAGAGCAATCTGAACTGAGTCTGAAGTGAACCACTTGATAAACTCCCAAGCTTCCGCTTTTTTCTTGGAATTGTCAAAGATACCTATGGCCGATCCGCCGGCGTTGGCGGTCCGGTCCAGCTTTCCGTCAACTACTGTTCCTGGAACCTGGGCTATAGTCCATTTTCCCAGGAGCTGAGGAGCTGAGGCCATCAGGTTTTGGTAAAGGTACGGGTATTGGAAGGTTATGGCCAGACTGCCGTCGATAAACCCCTGCTGTATGGGGACTTCCGACGGAATTCTAAACACCGTATAGAACTCCACATACTCCTTGAACGCCTCAATGCACTCCGGCGAGTCGTAACCGGATCTTGTTAGGTCCGGTGTGTAGTCGTCTGCGCCCCTTTGCCACATAAACATATTGACATCGGCATAGAGAATATCTGTGAGGCGGAACTGAAACTGCATGTCGGAGCCTCGAGCTTGAAGTTTCGGAAGGATCTGCCTCACTTCGTCCCAAGTCTCGGGGATGTTCAAACCGAGCTCAGATAGGATATCCGTTCTGTAGTAAGCAGTAGTGATGGTGGAGTCGTAGGGTATGCCGAAGGTCAGCCCCTGATACTGAAGAGAGCGGTAAAGGCGGGGATTTGCTCTGGAGTAAACCTCATCAAAATCGGGAAAAGTGCTCAGATCGACCAGGGCTCCCCTTAAACCCATTTCCGGTAGAAACAGCGGCCCGCTGCCGGCAATGTCCGGACCTTCTCCTGCTGCCGCAGCCAGAAGATACCTTGTTTCGCTGTCGGCAACGGTAAAGACCACGTAGTTTACGTGGATTCCCGTTTGTGCAGTGAACTGGCTTTCAGTGATGTCGCTGATGATGCGCATCTGCTCGTTGGTAAAGCCAGTAAGCCACACATCAAGTTCTAGAGCTACTGCAAACGCTGTTAGGATGACACACAAAACTAGTCCTACGAAAATTTTCTTCAAACAAAACACCCCTTTTACCCTAAATCTAGCTTTCAACTGCTATTTCTGGAAAAAGAAGGTTTTCCCTTTTTGGAGTAGGTGGGATGAGGGGTGAAAGGTGTTTTTTCTTTGGAGTAATAGAAAACAGTCTGCACAAAGCATCGCTGACGCCAAGGTGCAGACTGTTTTTTCGTTCAAGTCTTAGGAGCGAAAGTGCTGTCCTATCGAAGCGGCGTTATCTTTCCGCTTTGCTGCGAAATGGTCCTTTAAGCAGCATGTCGATGCTTTCTTCTGTGAGGTGCTGCCAGGCAAAGAACGCCACTCCATCGAGGTTGTATTTGTGAGTGAGCAGAGTCTGCTCCAGGAGGAGGTCGCCTTCAGGAATGCTGATGGCAGCAAGAGCAGGGTAGTAGGGGATTTTGCTGCCTATAGACAGCAGCGACTCCTGAATCCAGCTGTCAACTGTTGCTGTTGAGCGGCTGTAGAGCATGAGGCTGATAAAATCCAGGTAGCCACTATCAACCCATAATGGCCAGTTCTGGTTTTTGTTCACAAGGGCATCGTTTCCCGGGAACACAGCTGCAGAGATCTCCACCGGCTTTACTCCAAGCACTGCTTCGCGTAGCTCCGCAACAAAGCTGGTCACCTGTTCTTCTTTGAACCGGTTGAAAGCCTGCCAGTTTCTATGCTTTTGGTCTGTAGGAAACTCCAGACCTGTGGTTGTTTCGAACAGTTCCTTTACATACGGGGAAAATCCGTATGCTACAGGATTCTGCTGCGGGTAGCGAATGTAGTCCAGGTGGATTCCGTCCAGATCATACCTTTCCACCATGTCCACAAACATGTCGATCAGAAACTTGCGGGCTTCTCTGTGGGCAGGTTCGATAAAATACTTGTCTTCTTCGGATTTAACAGCAATGCTCCCGTCTATGCCAACACACGCCCAATCAGGATGCATCTCCAGGATTTCTCCAGGCCTTTTGTAACCGGAGAAAAACACTTCCAACCAAGCATGAACTTCGATGTTTCTCTTGCGGGCTTCTTCGATGATGTACTCCAGGGGATCGAAACCTCTAAACTCCGATCTTTGGGAAACAGTGCCGTCTGGGTACAGCAGTCCTCCTTCCCACCAGGTCTCGACGAAGATGAGATTGATGCCGAGTTTTTCCATAGTATCTAGACTTTGCGAAATACTATATTTAGTGGTAGGTGGCCTGAACCACACCGCCCTGGTTTCTTTGGTTCTGGAAGGGATGCTGTAGAGGTAGGCATCGTTGTAGAGGGCAAGGGCTTGGTCGAGGTAGTCGTAGGCATCTCCAAGTGTCCCTTCGTGGATCTTCTGCTCCAGGCGTTCTGCTTCTAGATACAGCTCCTTTGCCTGTTGGGTGAGGTTGTTCGGATCCACTTTGCCTTTGGCCAGCTCCAAGACGGTAAAATCGATCGTAAATTCCTTCAGGGCATCTAGGAAGAGCCTTTTCAGCGCGGTGTTTTCTGCAAGAGCTTCAGGGACCGCTGGCACGCCGAAAACCAGGGAGTTATTGTTTCTGCTTGCTGCCAACTCACCTGAAGCGTAAGACGCAAGGGCAGTTGACCTTCTTTGGGTAAACGTGTAGGCCGTACCAAGGGGTAGCGGTAAGCCTTCATACTCCAGCGCCACTCCGCTCAAAGGCACAAGCTCCGTTACTCCTAGGGTGAAAGCGATGCTGTCGTAGTCAAGCTCCAGAGAATCTGGGAGCAGGTCTTCAGCGAGCACACCTGAAAACATCACCACTTTCCCGCCGGAGCGGAGGAACTTTTTCAGGCTGTCCACGGTGATGTCATCGAGCTTGCCAGCATCGTTGATGATAACCACATCGAGGTGGTCCAGAAGGAACGGCAGATCGGAGACGGATAGGGGAAGGTAGAAGGCACCTTCGCTTGCAAGCCAGTCTCCAATGACAAAATCGTAGTCGGCAACTAGACCGATGCTGGGCTTGGCTGCTGCGGCGACTGAAAGAACTAGTAGTAAAACAAGATAAAGTCGTCTTTTCAAGCATAACACCCCATCATAGTTTTTGTGGACCATTTGTAATTTCTTAGTTGGCGTTGGGATACCTGCTCCGAGTACAGGAAAAGTTCTCCTAAAGGTAGCCTGGGGAAGGATACTGAATCTTACTTAAGTGTAGCTCTGCTTAGCTGGAGAGAAGGTGAGAGAGTTCATGGCAAAAAAACCGAAGAAGAAATGGAAAAAAAGGCTTCGTAGAGCATTTGCAGCGCTTGTGCTGCTTTGCATCGTCTTAGGTGCAGTAGCCCTCTTCTACCTCAGTAGAGAGGTTCTTGAGTACGATCTAGAGTTTAGGTTCAAAAACCGCAGCGCAATCTACGACCGGCACGGCGAGCTGGCAAGCTACATCTACCAGGAAAACCGGGAGTACATCTCCCTGGATGCTATACCTGAAGACTTAATCAATGCCGTGATCGCCGTGGAGGATAAGGCTTTCTGGACCCACTACGGAATCAATGTTAAAAGTATCATCAGGGCCCTTATCGTAGACATCAAAGAGGGGGCGAAAGTCCAGGGAGCAAGCACCATCACGCAGCAGCTGGTGAAAAATATGTTCCTGACCCACGACAAGACCTGGACCAGAAAGATTAAAGAAGCAGCCCTTGCGATGTTGGTGGAGACTCGGTACACCAAGGAAGAACTACTGGAATATTACTTAAACTTAATATACCTTGGACCGAACGTCTATGGCGTGGAAGCTGCCAGTCAGTACTACTTCCAAAAGCCCGTAAGCGAGCTGAATCTTTCCGAATGCGCGCTTCTTGCGGGTATCATCAAGAGTCCCGGAAACTACTCGCCGTTTTTGAGGTTGGAAAACGCCTACAAGAGGCGGGATCTAGTACTGGGTGTCATGGCTGATGCAGGCTACATTACAGAAGAAGAAAAAGAACTGGCACTAGCACAAGAGATCAGCACTACACCGGGAAAGAGAAACGACCCACCGAACTACTATATCGCTGAAGTCATGAAAGAACTAACAAACCTGGGCTACAGTTATGAACAACTGCGGACCAGGGGTTACAAAATCTACACCGCTCTGGATCTAGAGGCCCAAAGGCTTGCAGAAAAGACCATAAAGGAGCTAGTTCCGGTGGGATATGTTGACCAAAACGAACTGATGCAGCCCCAAGCTGCTATGGTGGTTTTGGACGTGGAAACTGGCGGAATTATGGTACTCGTAGGGGGAAGAGGACAGGACCACTTCAACAGAGCTACTATGGCTAAGAGACAGCCGGGATCGACACTTAAGCCATTCATCTACCTTGCTGCGCTGCAGAAAGGCTACAATGCAGCTACTTTGGTTTCCGATAGCCCTATCGAGTTTGACGGTTGGTCTCCCCAAAACTACGACTACAACTTCTTAGGAGATATTGCCTTGGGATATGCCCTGGAGCGCTCGCGGAACCTTGCAGCTGTCAGGGTCCTGGCCGATGTGGGGGTAGACCGGGTAATCGAGCTCACAAACAAGCTGGGGATTCGCTCCATTACCAGGCAAAACGACCGCAACCTAGCGCTTGCCCTCGGCGGCCTTACCGAAGGGGTAACCCCTTTGGAGATGGCGGCAGGCTATGCGGCTTTTCCCAGAGGTGGAACCTATATCGAGCCGTTTTTCGTCACTGAGATTGTCGATGAAAAGGGGAACACCGTTTACAAAAGAAACACAGTCCCCCAGAGGGTCATGACAGAAGAGGAAGCGTTCATGATCTTGGACATGCTGCGGAACGTGGTTGAGTACGGCACCGGGCGCTCTGCAAAGCTTTCCCGCCCTGCAGCAGGCAAGACCGGTATCTCCGACAACTACACCAACGCCTGGTTTGTAGGTTTTACTCCTGAGATCGCTTCAGCGGTGTGGATCGGTAACGACAGACAAGCAGAGCCCATGCAGTATGGTAGCAGTGTCATCGGCAGTTCAATGGCCGCAAGAGTCTTTAAGGAGTTTGCTACAGAGTACCTGCGGCATTATCCGGTAAAAGACTGGGAGATGCCTGAAAGCGTGGCCCGCGTCAGCATTGATGTTTACACCGGGAAGCAAACTGAAAGCGATGAGGTTTTGAGGCGCTACTACGCATTCCGGAAGGACGATCTCCCAGAAAGAGACAAAGTCAGATTTATCGATGAGATCACCGAAAAACTCCAGAGATTCTGGCAGAGGTTATTTGGGTTTTAAAACAAAAACGGGGCTGTTGCACAATTAGCCGATTAAGCTGATTGTGCGGCAGCCTTTTTTTGTTGAAATA
>LFRM01033491.1_pt1 | contig 13924 bp, 13 predicted proteins | sample 618341 | NCBI WGS metagenome assembly LFRM01 (sample SAMN03654438, study PRJNA283298) | anaerobic digester metagenome | isolation source: pool of bioreactors CSTR01a, CSTR02a, and CSTR03a thermophilic anaerobic... | place: Denmark: Kgs. Lyngby | collected 2014-05-21 | reverse complement strand
AGGGGAATAAAAAAAGTAATCGCCCTTAGCACGGATAAGGCCTGTAATCCCATCAACCTTTACGGAGCTACTAAGTTATGTTCCGATAAGTTATTTATAGCCGGGAATGCCTACGCTGGCGGGAAAGAAACCAGGTTTGCGGTGGTCCGCTACGGCAATGTGGTAGGCAGCCGGGGCAGTGTGATACCCTTTTTCTTGAAATGCCGGGAAAAAGGTAAGATCCCTATTACTGATCCCAGAATGACCAGGTTTTGGATAACCCTCGAACAGGGAGTAAACTTTGTTCTTAAGTGCTTCGAGAGGATGAAGGGGGGGGAATTATTTGTCCCCAAAATACCCAGTATGAACATTATGGACTTAGCTAAGGCAATCGCTCCTGAATGCGGAATAGAAGTAGTAGGTATCAGGCCGGGGGAAAAACTTCATGAATATATGATTTCGGAAGAAGATGCCCGTAACACGGTCGAATATGATGATTATTTTGTCATACAGCCGGAGTTCATCTGGTGGGATAAGAAAACATACCTGAACCAAAATGGGGGTAAGAAACTTCCCGATGGTTTTTCATATAACAGTCAAAATAATAGTAGATGGCTTACGGTAGAAGAAATGCAGGAATTTATTAAGGAGCTTCAGTAGCAATGGAAGAAATCATTCCTTATGCCAGGCAATACCTGGATGATAAAGACATTCAAGCGGTTATAGAGGTATTGAAAGGTGATTATCTTACCACTGGTCCTTGTATAAACAAGTTTGAACGAGAGTTTGCCAAGAAAGTCGGAGCTAAGTATGCGGTGGCAGTATCCAGCGGAACCGCAGCTTTACACATCGCCTATCTGGCCGCTGGCATCAAACCTCATGATGAGGTAATTACCACTCCCATGACCTTCGCAGCCACTGCCAACGCTGCATTATATGTTGGAGCCCAGCCTGTTTTTGCTGATATAGATGGTAAGACTTACAACATCGATGTAAAAGAAATTGAGCGGCATATAACATCCCGCAGCAAAGCTTTAGTACCAGTACATTATACCGGTCTACCCTGTGACATGGAAGAGATATACGAGGTTGCCAGGAGTAACAATTTGGCAGTGATAGAAGATGCCTGCCATGCCTTGGGAGCCAAGTATAAAGATACAGTTATCGGCGATTGTACTTTTTCAGATATAACGGTATTCAGCTTTCACCCTGTCAAGCATATTACCACTGGAGAAGGCGGGATGATTACTTCCAATTCAGAGCAGTTGTATCAAAAACTGATTAAGCTGCGCAGCCATGGGATTACCAGGGATAATGACACCTTCAATGAAATCAGTCATGGTGACTGGTATTACGAGATGCAGGACTTGGGTTTTAATTATCGTTTAACCGATATCCAAGCTGCTCTAGGAGTATCCCAGTTAAAAAAACTGGATTCTTTCGTATCCCGGCGTCGCCAGATAGCTAGCCGTTATAATAAAGCGTTCCAGGAACTACCTGTAGAATTACCCAGCGAACCGGAAGGATATTACCATTCCTATCATCTTTATGTAATCAGGCTAAAGAAAGAAAGCACGAAAACCCGCAAGTATTTATACAACAGGCTAAAAGAAAAAGGTATACATACTCAAGTTCATTATCTTCCGGTTCATACTATGCCTTACTACCGGGAAAACCTTGGTTACAAATTGGGAGATTACCCTGAAGCCGAAGATCATTACAGCCGGGTATTATCGTTGCCTTTATTCCCAGCCATGACTGATGATGACGTAGATTATGTAATTAATTGCGTGAAAGAGGTACTTATATGAGAACGGTTATAATATCACAAGCCAGAATGACATCAACCAGATTGCCAGGAAAAGTATTAAAAGAGGTCCTGGGCAAGCCCCTGCTTGAATACCACATAGAAAGGCTGCTCCGGGTCAGGCTTGCTGATGAATTAGTCGTTGCTACAACCACCAATGATACCGATCAGCCTATCGTTGAGCTGTGCGAACGCTTGGGTGTTGCTTATTACCGTGGTTCAGAAGAGGACGTACTGTCTCGTTATTACGAGGCTGCTGCCCACTTTGGAGCGGATGTGGTGGTTAGAGTGACCTCCGATTGTCCCCTTATTGATCCCGGAGTAGTTGACGAGGCTATTAGTCTGTACGTGAAAAACCGGGATAAATACGATTATGTATCAAATGCATTGCAGCGTACCTATCCACGTGGATTGGATACCGAAGTCTTTTCTATGGCTGTTCTGGAAAAAGCCTATAAAGAGGCTCGGGAACAGCCAGAAAGAGAACATGTTACTCCCTATGTCTACCGGCATCCGGAATTATTTCGACTGGCTAACTGCAGCGGTGCTCAAGACTACAGCCAGCATCGCTGGACTGTAGATACCCCGGAGGATTTCGAGCTTATCAGGCTTATCCTCGAGGAACTGTATCCGGTGAATGAGCGGTTTACCTGGCTGGATGTACTCGAACTATTAAGTAAACACTCGGAATGGGTGGAGATTAATGCTGGGGTGGAGCAAAAAGAAGTATAGATGTGTGCAAGAACTGTTTTTCCGGAAAGCTTGATCAAAATAAAATATGATTCAGACTTTCGAAATACAGTATGGGGGAGAGATGGGAGATGAAAACAGTTTTGACCTATGGTACCTACGATTTGTTACATATAGGTCATATCAATTTATTAAGGAGAGCTAAAGCTCTGGGAGATTATTTGATAGTAGGACTATCAACAGACGAATTTAATGCTGTTAAAGGGAAAAAGGCCTACCATAGCTTTGAAGAAAGGAAACAACTGCTGGAAGCTATCAAATATGTGGATTTAATAGTAGAAGAAAATAGTTGGGCTGATAAAAAGATACATATTAAACAATATAATGTTGATATTTTTGTTATGGGTTCGGATTGGACAGGCAAATTCGATGAGTTATCGGATTTATGCCAGGTTATTTATTTACCAAGAACAGAGGGGATTTCTACTACCAAGATAAAAAATGATCTTAAAAATGGTTAGATTTGAGGAGGATAGGTGTGATTAATGTATTAATATTCGGGGCTGGCGACGGTGGAAGAAAGGTAACAGAAATGTTAAATAACGATAATGTTAAAATATTAGCGTATATAGATAACAATCCAGAAAAGGTTGGGCAAAAGGTCTATGGCAAAGAAATAATCCCTCCTCAAAAGATTAGTAGTTTTAATTATGACTACATATTGATTGCCAGCATGTATTATGATGAGATTTTGCAACAATTAATTCATATGGGTATTGAAAAGAACAAGATTATTGTTATGTATGAATTCATGCCAAAAGCTGTATCAAAAGCTGTATTTCGACAAATGTATCGTAATCATCATCTTAAGAGAAAAGAATATAGTGATATCTTAAAAACAGAAGAATTGCATAATGCTTTTCATAATTATTTTGTATGTGATATGGTGGCATTTGATAGTGAACTGAAAATGAAACTATATGATTATCCAGATTACATCCTTCAAGGAATTGATTATGTCCGTCTATCTACTGTGGAATTGGTATCAAGAGAGATAAAAGAGAGAAATATTCAAGGAGCGGTTGCCGAATTAGGGGTTTACAGGGGAGATTTTTCCAGTTTTATTAGCAATATATTTTTAGATAGAGATTTGTATCTATTCGATACTTTTGAAGGATTTAATCAAAAGGATGTACATTTAGACACAAAGGAAAATTTTTCTCAATCAAAAGTTGGACATTTGGCTGACACAGATATAAGTGTGGTCATTAATAAATTATCCCATGTAAACAACTATTACATTATTAAAGGGTATTTTCCGGAAAGTGCTGTCAACTTAGACGAGAGTATTAAATTTGCATTTGTAAGTATTGATGTAGATTTGTTTAAGCCTACCTATGAGGGGCTGCATTTTTTTTATGAGAGACTTTCTAAAGGCGGATATATCTTTATTCATGATTACAATTTTTCGCTATATAGCGGGGTAAAAGAGGCAGTAAGGAAGTTTTGTACAGAACAAGATATTAGTTATATACCAGTTAGTGATTATTTTGGTAGTGTAATTATAACGAAATAGGAGGAGAAACACCATTATGGAAAAAGCAGTTTTATTTGGAGCTTCCAAATTAGGAGAAATAGCTTATTCAAACTTGAAAGATAAATTCGATATAGTGGCTTTTATTGACAATGATAAAAAAAAGCAGGATACGAAATTTTGCGGACTCGATGTATTCAATCCCCAAATATTAAAAGATAACAATTATATGGTAATTATAAGTAGTATGTTTTTTCTAGAAATTATGGAACAATTAATTAATTATGGAATCAGAAAATTCGCTGTTTTTAATATGGACAATGATTCTGAGGTAAGATTTTTCGATTATTCCCATATCGATAATTTTTCAACTAGGCCAAATAAGATTGCTTTAATTATGGAGAATAATTCTGGTTCTAATACTAGAGCATTACTTAAAAAGGCTAGTAATGAAATTATTAGTAAATACGAGCTCGTTGCTTTAGAGCAGAATAATAAGAATGAAGACTATTTTTTTCATTTATTAACTAGTGAAATGCTTATTTATACTCATGATGCATTATATAAGGAAAATAAAATAAAGGTACAGTTATGGCATGGTTTTCCCTTAAAAGGTTTATCTTATATGAGTAATTATTTAACAAAGGAAGAGAAAAACAAAAATCATAGAGAATGGGAAAAACTGGACGTAATTGCTTCGTATTCACAAACTTATAGCACCTTAATGAATGCATCTTACGGATTAGATGGTAACAAGTATTGTATAACTGGTATGCCCAGAAACGATTTCTTATTTGATGCAGATGGCAGGGAAGCCCTATCCGAGGTATTAAATATAGATTTAAATAACAAAAAAGTGATATTGTATATGCCTACTTTTAGAAAAACAGTTTCTGGTCAAGAAAACGGGCAAGATGATATGTTTAATATTTTGGATATCCATGGATTTGATGAAGAGCTTTTTAATATGTATTTAGAGGAAAACAATATAGTTTTTTTAATTAAGTATCACCCAGTCCATGTTTATAAGGACAAAAAAGGTAAAAATATGCATATACTGAAGGACGAAAGTTTTAGAGATAAGAATCTAGATTTATATGAGATTATCAATGCAGCAGATTTATTAATAACCGATTATTCATCTATCTATTTTGATTATTTACTCTTGGACAGGCCCATCGTATTCACACCATTGGATTTAGAAGCTTATATAGAGAATAGAGGGTTCTTACTGGAACCCTATGATTTCTGGACCCCTGGACCTAAATGTTACAATTTCAATCAATTGACAGAAGAGATTACAAGATGTCTAAACGACAACAGTTATTTTAAAAAGGAAAGAGAAACCATTTGTAATATAGTTCATCATTACAAAGATGCTAATTCGAGTGATAGAGTATGGAAAGTGATTGATGAATTAATAACCAAAAAAAATGATTTAAAGAATTTTTCATAACTTCGATATGAATATATTCGAGGGGGCAGGCGTATGCCAGCGATAAGTGCAGTAATGCCAGTCTATAATGGGGAAAGGTATGTAGAAGAAACCATCGAAAGTGTGCTGAATCAAACCTATGATGATTTCGAATTCATAATTGTAAATGATGGTTCAACTGATAAAACCAGAGAATTAATCGAAGCTTATAAGGATAAAAGAATCAAGCTGTATAACCTTGATAGAAATAGGGGGGTAGGATTTGCCTCCAATTATGGTGTTCATAAAGCCCAAGGGAAATATATTGCCAGGGTAGATGGCGATGATCTTTACCATCCGGATAGATTTCTGCTGCAAAAGAATTTTTTAGATGAGCATCCTGATATAGCACTGGTTAAATCATTTGTTGAGTATTTTGGTGATGAAGAGATTATGAAATCTGAACGCTTCAAAACCATAGAAACCATTGTAAAAAGAGATTACAATAGCTGTATTTCCAGTGAAGATATTAGCAGGGAATTATACTTCCAGCCGACGATACCCCATACAACTATCATGATAAGAACAGAAATAATGGAAGAGTTTGGGTATGAAGATTTAAGATGCTGTGAAGATTATAATTTGTTTTTCAAGATGAATTTAGCAGGTTACAAGATGGCAACGGTTACTGAATATCTGGCGAAAAAGAGGATTACCGATAGCTCCATAACCGCTAAGCATAAAAAGCTTATGTATGAAAGTACTTACTATATTAAAAAAGACATCATTAACGGTTTATTTATGAAAGGAAAGGTATATTTATGGGGTGCCGGTTCTTTCGGTATGCTGGTAGGGGAAATATTAGAAGATAATGGATTGATAATCAGCGGATTTATTGATAGCAATCCCTTAAAACAAGGGAATATAATTGCAGGGAAAGAGGTTTATTCCCCTGAAATCTTAAATGACAATGTAAAAGTAATTGTTGCTTCACAACCTGGCCGGGCTTCTATAATAAATACCCTTCACCAAGCGGGCTATAAACATCTAGAAGACTATGTATCGTTTATGTAACCTGGGGTGAATTCAGTGGATAAAGTAATATTGTTTGGTGCTTCGATACGAGGCCAAACAGCATATAAAAACTTAATCAAAGAATATGAGATCGTTTATTTTGCAGACAACAATGAAGCAAAATGGGGAGAAGAATTATGCGGCATTGAGATTATTTCTCCCCATAGTTTAGTTTCATTAAAAGATGACTGCCAGATAATTATAACCAGTCAATATGATATAGCTATAGCAAGTCAATTGCTTAATATGGGCATTACCCAATTTGGTGTATACCATGGTGACTTCAACAGAGTTGATTATTTCGATTACAGTAAAATAGAAAAAATCCACGAAAAGAAAAACCAAATCTCGTTAATAATGAGCAACAATTCAGGTTCCAGTACCTATGCCTTATACAAAATGATGACCCCTCAATACCAGGAAAAATATAATGTGATTCTAATTAACGAAAACAAAAAAGATAACAATTACTATTTGAATCTATTAGAAAGCAAGTTGATTGTGCATACTCACAGCAATTATTACGATAATACCAAAATTAATGTGCAATTATGGCATGGCTTCCCGTTAAAAGGTTTATCTTATATGAGCAATCATGTAACGAAGGAACAGAAAGACTATAATCACAGAGAGTGGGAGAAGTTGGATTTAATTATTTCCTATTCACAGACTTACAGCACATTAATGAATGCCTGCCACGGTCTGGATGGGAACAAGTATTTTGTAGCTGGTATGCCCAGAAACGATTTCTTGTTTAATACAGACGGGAAGAAAATTCTGTCCGAATTGTTAGGTATAAACTTGACTGACAAGAAAGTTATCTTCTACATGCCTACTTTTAGAAAAACGGTTTTCGGTGAACAAAATGGGCAGGAGGACCAGTACAATCTGTTGGATATCCCTGGGTTTGATGAAAAGCTTTTTGATACTTACTTAGAAGAAAACAATATCGCTTTTATAATTAAGTATCACCCAGTTCATGTTTACCAGGACAAAAAAGTTAAAAACGTACATATTTTGAAAGACGATCATTTAAGAGACAAAGATCTGGAATTATATGAGATTATAAATGCAGCAGATTTATTAATTACCGATTATTCATCTATTTATTTTGATTACTTACTTTTGGACCGGCCTATAATATTCACCCCCCTGGATTTAGAAGCTTATACCGAGAATAGGGGATTCTTACTGGAACCCTATGATTTCTGGGCTCCAGGCCCTAAATGTTATAATTTTGAACAATTGGCCGCAGAAATTATCATATGTCTAAACGACAACAGTTATTATCAAAAGGAAAGAGAAACCATTTGTAATATAGTTCATCATTACAAAGATGCTAATTCGAGTGAGCGAGTATGGAAAGTAATTGACCAATTAATGAGCAAAAGCTGATCGGAAGGGTTTTTATGAGAGATGAATCTGTAAGCTGCGTAATTCCTTGCTATAATTGCGGAAAGTATGTGGCTCAAACCATTGAGAGCTTGATGCATCAAACCGTCAAGCCTGCCGAAATAATCTTAATTAACGATGCCAGTACCGACGATACGCTCGATATTCTAAGGGAAACCGCAAAGAAACATCAGGATATTATTAAGATTATAGACTGGCCGGAAAACAAAGGGGCAGCTTATGCAAGAAATTTAGGGGTTCAAAATGCTGCGGGTGACTATATTCTATTTATGGATGCCGATGATCTTGCAGAACCCACCCTTATAGCAGGCTATCAGCACAGATTGAAAAAATTAAATAATGAGGCGGGAAATAGATACATACTTTGTTATAGTGCCTATATCCAGATTGATGAAAAGGATAATCAGATAAGCGAAATAGTGAGAGGTATTCAAGTTAACCCAGAGGAAGTTTTGGGCTATTTTTTTGTAAGAAATCCTATTATAACTACGTCAGGAGTTTTGGTGGAAAAGGCATTTCTTATAAAAGCTGGTGGCTTCAACCCACAACTTAAGTATTCTGAGGATTGGGATTTGTGGATTAGATTGGCTTCTTTGGGGGGATTTGCCTATGTGGACGAGCCTCTGATTAAGGTCCGAAGGCATCAAACCAATATGTCCGCTAGTGTTGCTAAGATGTTAGAGGGCGAGAAGAGCATATTAACCCAGTATAGTTTGGATTACATAAAAAATGCGGTCTATAAAAGAAAATTATCTGTTGAAGAGAATGTAGTAGATTATGTTTCTATTTTGAATAGGATAGGGTGCTGGGACCAAGGACTTGCAGAACTGAACAGTTTGTTGGAACAGGGCGGCAGTTCTTACAGTTTATATCTTTATTTAGGCTTATATTATTTGAAACATAACATGGTTGAGACAGCTTTAGAGTATTTTGAAAAAACCCTGGCATTAGATAGCTCAAATGGGGCAGCCTTAAACAATGCAGGGGCACTGTATCTTATTAAAGGTAATAAGGCAGAGGCAGAAAAATATTTGCGATCAGCTATTGATTGTTATCCTGGATACAGGGATGCAGCTTATAATATGCAGCTTTTGCATAAAGAAAATGTACTAGTTGAAGACGTTAAGTTTACTTGGAGACAACTGCGTAAGGTTCTGACTTATTACCAGAGCTGACTTTAGTTAGGAAAGGAATGTAAAATGATACATAATTATGATAGGTCATATGAGTATCAGGGCAGAAAAATAATCGATTGTAAAACATGTGGCTTTAAACACGTCTTTCCGTATTTTACTAAAGAAGAGGTTCAGGAGTTTTATTCTTCAAAATATTATCATTCCGTAAAGCCTTTCCCTTATGACGAAGTTGATGATGATTTTATAAAGCATAAGAAAGAATCTGTTATTCAAAGTAAACTCTATGCAGAAATTTATGAAAAGATCACGACCTTAATAGGAACGTCGAAAAAATCTCTATTGGACATAGGAGGGGGGAATAACCTTTTAGTCTATTATTTTAAGAATCAAGGTTGGGAGGCACTTAGTATTGAGCCCAATTATCAAGCCAGTGAATATCTTAAGAAATTCGGCCTGTATGTTTTTAATGGAATGATTGAGGATTACAAAACTTCGGACAAGTTTTCCTTTATAAACATAAATTATGTATTGGAGCATCTTAGAAAACCAGAAGAAATCTTGAAACAGTTGTTTGAGCTTACCGAACCCAACGGTATTATTCGTGTAGCAGTTCCTAATGATTTTACGATTCAGCATTATGTATACATGCACAACTGTAATGCAGAGCCAGGATGGGTCACTTTTCCGGATCATATAAATTACTTTACGTTTGAGTCGTTGCACAATTTACTTGTAAGAGTAGGGTATCATGAAGTTTATCGCACAACGAATTTCCCCTTAGATTTATTATTGGCTTGTGGTATCGATTATTATAATGATTATTTTTATAAAGAGAATATAGGTAAATATGTTAAAAATTTCAAGAATGGGCTTAATAATATCGGAGGTTTTGATTACAAAAGAAAGTTATATGATAAATTAGCAGAAGCGGGCTTTGGGCGGGTAGCTATTATATATGCCATAAAAAACTGAGTTATACAAATGGGTATCCCCTGTATTAAATTTAGGCTGGAAGATTCATAGATAAGCGGGTGATTCTTGTGATTAATCAGCTGCTTGAGACAGACGGGAATATATTAATTACCAGTATCTCGAAAAAAGTGCCCTTGATTAAGTGTGTAAAGCAGGCTGTGCAAAGATGTTACAAAAATGGCAGGATTTTTGGAGGAGATAGCTCCGAGAATATTGTAGGCAGGTATTTTGTAGATGATTTTTGGTTGATGCCTCCAATAGAACAGCTTACTATTGAGACTTTGTTAAAATACTGCCTGCAAAATGGCATTAAGGCGATTATTCCAACCCGGGATGGGGAATTATCGTTTTTTGCTGCCAACGCTAATACGCTTCGAGAAAACGGAATTGGGGTAATGATTTCATCATATGAAACAGTTCGGGACTGCCTGGACAAGCTGCTTTTTTTTAAAGTTCTGAAGGACTTTAATTACCCTGCTATACCTACTGTAGCCAACATTAACGAATTGACTTGTGAATCATATGTAGTAAAGGAAAGGTATGGTGCGGGTTCCCGGAATATAGCCCTTAATTATGCCAAACAGAATGCTTTAGAACACGCCAGTTCAATGGAAAATCCAATTTTCCAGCCTTACATCGAGGGCAGGGAAGTAAGCATAGACCTTTATGTTGGCCAGAATGGCAGATGTAAAGGGGTAGTAGCAAGAAATCGGGAACTAGTGGTTAATGGCGAATCGCAGATAACCAGGACCATTCGCGATGATAAATTAGAGTCCATGTGTGCTGAGATAGCTGAACAATTAGGAATCTATGGACATGCTGTATTTCAGGTTCTGATAGATTCTGACGATAATTATCACGTAATAGAGTGCAATAATAGATTTGGTGGTGCCTCCTCTTTAAGTTTGGCAGTCGGCTTGGACAGCTTTTACTGGTTCCTGCTTGAGAGCAATGGATATTCAGTCGAACCAGAATTATTTGTCCGCTCACCTGAAGAAAAAACCCAAGTACGCTATGCAGAGGATTTGGTTTTTTAATATGGTTATAGTGTTTGATTTGGATGATACATTATACGATGAGATGAGTTTTGTTCGCAGTGGCTTAAAGGCAGTATCCAAATACCTGGAAGACCACTTTGAAATACCCCTGGTGGCCAGTCAAGAGTTCTGGGAAAAAAGGTTGGTGTTTGGGCGGGTAGGTATTCTGGATGATATTTTGCAGCATTTCAATTTATACAGTAAAAAGAATGTCAGAAAGTGTTTGAGTGTTTACCGCGCCCATAAACCTGAAATTCAAATATATCCGGAAGCTGAGTCATGTCTTAATAGATTAAGTACATATCCTAAATATATAGTTACAGATGGTAATAAGCTGGTACAGCATAATAAGGTTTTAGCCCTGGATCTATATAATAAAGTCAAATTTGTTTTTATAACCCATCGATATGGATTAAAGCATGCCAAACCATCACCGTATTGTTTTTATAAAATCTGTGAGCGGGAAAAAGTAAATCCGGATCAGGTGATATATATCGCCGATAATCCTAACAAGGACTTTGTAGGCCTAAAACCTCTAGGGTTTAAGACTATAAGAGTTCTGAAGGGGCCGTATAAGGATCTGAAAAAACCACCAGAATTCGAAGCAGATTTAAATATTCGTTCTCTTGCGGAATTGGATGTTGAATTACTGAATTCCCTTTGAATTTATAAAGAGAAGAGAGTGATAAAAATGGTGGACATCAAAATAGGGCAGAGGATAATAGGCATTGGTAAGAAGCCCTTTATAGTAGCTGAAATGTCGGGTAATCATAATCACTCACTTAAACGTGCTTTAGAAATCGTAGAAGCTGCGGCCGCTACAGGTGCTGAGGCAATTAAATTACAGACCTATACTGCGGATACCATAACTCTTGATGTAAAAGATGGTGATTTTTTTATCGACGATGAGGACAATCTCTGGCGGGGCAGGAGTCTGTATGATCTTTATAAGGAAGCCTATACCCCCTGGGAATGGCATGAACCGATTTTCGAACGCTGCCGGGAGCTGGGAATGATTGCTTTCAGTACGCCCTTTGACGAGACCGCCGTGGATTTTCTGGAATCATTGGATGTCCCCTGCTATAAGATTGCTTCTTTCGAGCTAATTGATCTGCCTTTGATTCGTAAAGTGGCTGCAACCGGCAAGCCCATGATTATTTCTACCGGCATGGCCAGCGTAGCCGAAATAGACGAAACTGTTAGGGGGGCTAAAGAGGCCGGCTGTAAGGATATAATACTGCTGAAATGCACCAGTTCTTATCCGGCCAGTCCGGAGGATAGCAATTTGCTTACTATTCCCCATATGCAAAAATTGTTTAATTGTCCCATAGGATTATCAGATCATACTATGGGTATTGGTGCTGCTGTAGCGGCGATTGCCTTAGGAGCTTGTTTTATTGAGAAACATTTTACACTATCCCGGGCGGACGGGGGGGTAGACTCCGCTTTTTCCATGGAACCGGAAGAAATGAGGCAGCTGGTCATTGAAACGGAACGGGCCTGGCAAGCCCTGGGTCAAATCAGCTATAGCCCCGGTGAGCAGGAAAGCAAATCTTTAAAGTTCAGGCGTTCTTTATATATAGCTGAAGATATGGCGGCAGGGGAGGTTTTGACCCCGGAAAATCTTCGTATTGTAAGACCGGGATATGGTTTGGAACCGAAATATTATGATGTGGTATTAGGGAAAAAGGTTAACCGGGCGGTAACAAAGGGCACTCCTTTAAGCTGGGATTTGATATAGATAAATTGCGGGGATCAAGTATGAATGAAACTATAGCTATTCGGGTAGACGGCAACAGTGAAATAGGTTTTGGACATTTGATGAGAATGATGGCTTTGGCTCGAGAGTTTAGCAAACTGGGGGCTGAAGTTATTTTTTTAAGCAGGAATCCAGAGAACGTTGAGGGCTATCAGGTACTGTCATTGAATAAGCCAACCGCTGCAGAAGAGGATCTGTTGGTTGAAGATATGCTGGCAGAAACGCAGGCTAAGATGCTTATTATAGATTCATATGATTACACTCAGGAACGGCTGGATAAGGCAGGGCAGCTTGATTTAATAAGTGTTTACGTTGATGACCTTAACCGCTGTGTTTTTAATACCGATTTTGTAGTGAACGGCAATCTTTATGCTCCGACGCTTAATTACCAGGGGAGAGCCAGGTTTCTTCTGGGTACAGAATACTTATTGATGCGGGAGGAGTTTGCCAGGGTTTCTCTGCGTTCGCCCAACCCCAATGTGGAGCAGGTGCTGATTACTTTTGGAGCGGCTGATATGGAGAATGTTACTCCAAGAATGTTAGGTGCTCTAAAGAGGTATAAGTATTTTGAAGAATTACACTGGCACGTGGTAATTGGCCCAGTGTTCCAAAACACTGCCGAGATTGAAGCTCTGGTCAGGGACTGTCCTAATGTATATTTGCACTACCATCCGTCTATGAGAAGTTTAATGGACTTTTGTGACATATCTATTAGTGCTGCTGGCAGTACTGTTTATGAACTGGCTGCCTGTGGTGTACCACCATTGCTGGTGATTGTGGCAGATAATCAGGTGCGGCTGGCTCAGGAGGCACAGCGGCAGGGGATAGCGTTTAATCTAGGGTGGCACTATGAACTGGACGCAGCACAGTTATACTCTGCTCTGGATAGCTTGCTCAAAGATCAGGACTTAAGAGAAAGGATGTCTAGGCGGGGGCAGGAGATTATTGATGGTCGGGGAGCCCAGCGAGTAGCTAATATTTTGTTGAATGAGATAAAAAAAGGGGTTTAGCAGGCTGGTGGGAGTAAAAGAATTTCAGTGTTTTGCTATATGAAAATTACCAGTTACATTTCAAATAGCGGTTGATTAAATCCATGTACTCCAAATAGT
>LFRM01327131.1_pt1 | contig 13927 bp, 11 predicted proteins | sample 618341 | NCBI WGS metagenome assembly LFRM01 (sample SAMN03654438, study PRJNA283298) | anaerobic digester metagenome | isolation source: pool of bioreactors CSTR01a, CSTR02a, and CSTR03a thermophilic anaerobic... | place: Denmark: Kgs. Lyngby | collected 2014-05-21 | reverse complement strand
ATAACTGGGATAGGACTCGGAAATCTCAAGGAGCAGATACGAAAGGGGAAGTATCGTCCCCAACCAGTCCTAAGGGTCGAGATACCTAGAGGCTACTGAACAACAAATAACTGTATACATTGAAAGTAATAAATGGTATAATAAGGGATAACAAATGCATGAGAAACCCCTGTTTTTCATGCAAAACCCTTGCACCTGGAGTTGTTGTGTACCGCAAAAAAGAGAATACAGGCCAGTTGGAGTTCATTGACTTCCATATGAAATTCGGTGGTGAGCTGAACCCAAGGAACCGTTGGGTACGGCTTGCCAGGCTCATACCCTGGCAAGAGTTTGAGATGGAATACACCAGGCACTTCCCCTCAAGGACAGGCAACCCTGCCAAGCCTTTCCGTATGGCTTTGGGAGCACTCCTTATCAAGGAGATGAAGAATCTCACAGATGAGGAGCTGGTTGAGGACATCAGGGAGAATCCCTATTACCAATACCTTCTGGGACTGGAGAGTTTCCAGGATGAGGCGCCGTTCGACCCCTCGTCGCTTGTGCACTTCCGCAAGCGGATATCCCAGGAGATGCTAGGTGAAATCAACGAGAAGATTGTCAGGCGGATGATGGAGTTCGAAGCAAGGAAAGCTGGGGATGATGATGCCCAAGAAGATGCAGGTGACGCTTCGCCCAGCTCCAGTGAGGATGATGAGCCTGCAGCCCCTGGAGAGGCAGATGCACACAAGGGCAAGCTTCTCGTTGATGCAACCTGTGTACCCGCAGACATACGCTACCCAACCGACCTGAGCCTGCTCAACGAGGCACGGGAAAAGCTGGAGGATATCATCGATGCACTCCACGCTTCGATGAAAGGGCATGTCAAGAAACCCAGAACCTACCGGGTACGGGCAAGGAAGGATTTCTTGCGTGTATCAAGAAACCGGAAACCCCGAAAAAATGCCATACGCAAAGGGATCAGGCAGCAGTTGCAGTATATCAGGCGTGATATCCTCCATATTGAAGGCCTTGCAGAAAAGGCAGGGCTCACAGTCCTTGGCAAGGGACAGTATCGCAACCTGCTGGTAGTACACGAGGTGTATCGCCAGCAACAGGAGATGTTCTCCCAGCGCAAGCACAAGATTGAGAACAGGATTGTCAGCATCTCCCAGCCCCATGTCCGTCCCATCATCAGGGGGAAGGTGACGGCCCCTGTGGAGTTTGGTGCAAAGATATCAGTGTCGAAGGCAGATGGCTATACTTTTCTGGAAACCCTGGAATGGGAACCATATAATGAAGGTGGCAAGCTCAAAGAGCACATTGGAGAATACAAGAGAAGATTCGGCTATTATCCGGTCTCGGTCCATGCTGACAAGATCTACCGGACCAGAGAGAATCTCAGCTACTGCAAGAAGCTTGGCATCCGCCTTGGAGGCCCTCCGCTTGGAAGGCCTCCCAAGGACAAGGAAGCGTATAGGGCACTGCTCAGGGAATCACGACAGGATGAGATTGACAGGATTCCGATTGAAGGGGTCTTTGGGGTTGCGAAGCGTACATATACACTCGATAGGGTAAGGGCCAAGCTGGACAGTACCAGTGGAAGCACCATTGCCATGGTTATCCTGGCAATGAACCTGAAAAAGATCGTAAAGGATCTTTTTGTCTCTTTTTTGTGGCTGTTTGGCTACAGGAATATTCGCTTGGTTTTGGTGTAGAAACAGGCTGAAATACCTTCAACCTGAAAACAGGGGTTGTTCAGAAGCCTCTAATTAAAACCCACGCCAACCTATAGGTCGAGAGTGTTCCTACTCTAGTAAAAACAGAAAATACAGAACAGCAAGACAGTCTCGAAACTGCCTTAAAAGCATGTTTTGCTGCAGAATACCCTAAAGATTTCCATCACTGCCCAGAGGGGCATGAAATTCATTGTATTGGAAGCTTTAGAAACACTCATTGTTTGCGCAAATTTGAGCAAATTACAGTTGCTTGTCTGAATAAGCTCCCTTATACTACAGACAAGGGGGAAGCATGGCACGTAAGAAGAAAGTCCGTCTGCAGGACATTGCTGAAAAAACTGGCTTCTCCATCTCAACCATCTCACATTTCATAAACAAGACAAGAAACATTGATGAGGCAACCCAGGAAAGGATCATGGAAGCTATCCTGGAACTCGGATATCAGATGCCTTCCAAACGCAGACAGTTTCCCATGAAAACAACCTTGGCTGTGATAGTCTCAGACATAAGGGTAGATTTTTTCTCAGAGCTGATAAAAGAACTTGAAGTTCTAGCTTATGAAGAAGGGTATCAGCTAATCATCATGGATAGTGAAGAGAACCTTGAAAAGGAAAAACTCTGTCTTGCCACTATGGTGAACCTCAGGGTCTCGGGCCTGCTCATTGCACCGGTCTCAACCAAATCCGACTTCAGTATCTGTTCACAGCTCCCGATTGTCCAGATAGATCGGAAGGTAGATACAGGAACCTATGATTTTGTAGGAATCGACAATATGATGACCTCCTACGAGATGACCAAGCGTCTGCTACAAAAAGGGAAGTCCAAGATAGGGCTTGTCACCTTCTCGCAAGATAACTTCTGCGCACGTGAACGAACAAAAGGATATCGGTTGGCTATGCTTGAGTTTGACCTATTCAAGGAGGAGAATATCCTAGTCATCGAACCAGATGCTGACTCCAATCCAACGAATCTCAGCAGATTCCTGCTCAGTAACCCGGATATGGATACCCTATTGTGCACCAACTCTAATATCTGTTACGAGGTGCTGGGGAAAATGAAGTCGTTGGGTAGAGCCAATCCGATTCGGTTTGTGAGCACCTTCGACAACAACAAATGGCTCGACCATGTCTCCTTCCCAATCGATGCCATAACACAACCAGTGACCAGCATTGCAATGACAGCAATAGAGATGCTGAAGAACAAGATTGTGGATTCACAAACAATGGATATAGGCAGAAAGATCATTCTCAACTGCACCATAGAGGGCCGGTCTTCCCTGTTCAAGGAAGACGGCAGCGAAGGACCGCAAGTTTTGAATTTATAAAAAACATAAGGAATGAAGTGATGGTAGATGAAAAAACAAAAAAAATGATTCTAGATGGAGAAGCGGTGTTAGGTATTGAACTTGGGTCAACCAGGATCAAGGCAGTGTTGGTCAACAGGGAGAACGAACCTATAGCCCAAGGTGGCTCTGACTGGGAAAATACTCTTCTGGATGGGTATTGGACATACTCCCTCAGTGATGTATGGAAAAACCTTGCTACATGTTTTTCAAATCTGAAAAAGGATGTGCAGGAAAAGTTCGGTATCCCCCTTACAAAAACCAAGGCACTGGGCATCAGCGCCATGATGCATGGCTACCTGGCCTTTGATAAGGGGGGGAACCTGCTGGTCCCTTTCAGAACCTGGAGGAACACAACAACACACAAGGCTGCAGAGGAGCTTTCGGATCTTTTTGACTACCCGGTTCCTGAGCGCTGGACCATCTCACACCTCTACCAGGCAATCCTCAACAAGGAAGAGCATGTCAAGGATATAGCGTATGTCTGTACGCTCGCTGCCTATGTGCATTGGATGCTGACCGGAAAGAAGGTCCTGGGCATCGGCGATGCTTCCGGCCTATTTCCCATCGATACCAACACAAACGACTATGACCAGAAGATGATCAAGGGGTTTGATGCCTTGGTAGAGGACAAGGGCTTCCCCTGGAAGGTGCAGGAGATTCTCCCAGAGGTACTGGTAGCAGGAGAGGTAGCGGGTTCCCTTAGCACTGAAGGAGCCCTTCTGCTCGATCCAAGCGGAAGTTTCACACCAGGTATCCCCCTCTGTCCTCCAGAGGGAGATGCTGGCACCGGCATGGTTGCTACGAACAGCATAGCTCAGAGGACAGGGAATGTCTCGGCAGGGACTTCGGTGTTTGCCATGATAGTCCTTGAGCATGAGCTTTCCAAAAGCTACAACAAGTTCATAGACCTGGTCACCACACCAGACGGATCGCTCGTTGCAATGGCTCATGCAAACAACTGTACAGGAGAGTATGACCGCTGGATAAAACTATTTGGCCAGGTAGTGGAAGCTATGGGTGCCAAGGTTCCGAAGCATGAACTCTATGACATTCTCCTAGGCAAGGCCTTGGAAGGGGCCAAGGATTGTGGAGGTCTGCTCCCATACAACTACATATCAGGGGAGACCATGACAGGGATATATGAAGGAAGGCCACTCTTCATACGCCTTACTGAGAATCAGTTTACCTTGGAAAACTTCATGCGAGCCCAACTTTTCACCGCGCTTGGAGCGCTCAGGGTGGGAATGGACATACTCTTTGAAGATGAGAAGGTAGAGATCGATACTATCAACGGCCATGGGGGGTTCTTCAAGACAGCGATTGTCGGGCAGACCATGATGGCAGCGGCCCTTCACACCCCCATCTCGGTACTGAAGACAGCAGGGGAAGGAGGGGCTTGGGGCATAGCTCTCCTCGCCTCCTATCTTGTAAACAAGCAAGAAAGCAAATTGCAGGACTTCCTTTCAGAAAGGGTCTTTGCATCTAGCGAAGCCTCTGTAATAACACCCACTGAAGAGGATATCGCAGGCTTCAATGTATTTTTTGCCAATTATAAGAAAGGCTTGGCAGTAGAAAAAGCTGCTGTAGAACATCTTCCTTGAGGATAGGAACGTATCCCTGACGCTTAGTTCCGCTTCTTTCATACAGGTCATCACGGGCTGGGGTGTACATCACTCCGGCCCGTACCTTCCGAAGCCCATGGATCAGCGGTTACCCTGTCCCCTGCCCTGTTGTTTCTTCCCTGTTAAAAACCGAATGTCTCCCCAATCTTCAAAGCCGATGATGCAGTGGAAGAACCTTCAGATTATCCGTACTTCCTATAGACGCATTGGCTTATCAGACAGATGACCTGTCAGGAGGTATCTTCTCTTACTCTTAGGTTGCATCTCTGCAAGACCATGCTCTTTTGTTAGAAAGCACAACTTCTGTCATAAGGATAGGTAAAATACTAGTAAAGCAACAGTATCTATTATCTATAGCAATCATATTTTTTGATTGATGGGCATATGAACCTGCTATCATATATCACACTTCTGGGATAATCAAATCTTGTACAAACTTCTTTTACCCTATATTATGTGCGTATCTAGTTCATTTACGATGAATAGGACCAATCATGATAAAGGGAAATATAGGATGAAGCAGCGTACAATACTTTTTATTATCCTCATCACCATATGTTCTCTTCCCTTGTATGCAGCAGAGCTCACCTATGACATGTCTACCGGTAAGATATCAGGATTCGACCTCACGAATCCAGACAATCCTTTTACTCCCGCCTCTTATGCAAACTCAACTGAGGTCTGGTCAAAGGCAGGATTTGTTGGAAGGCTCAACTATCGCGGGGCCCCTACCACACTCACCTTCAGCAACACAGGCTCTGTAGCCACAGGAACTCAAAACAACAGATTCTATTTCACGTTCAATACCAACGGGACCATCAGACTGGACCGATGGAGAGAGTTTTTCTTGGTGACCAGAGTAAAGGGTCTCTACCATAATGGAGCTCAGCATGATTTTTCAGGAACCAATACCGTTGTTGCCAATAATGGAGGGACCGTAGCCATCACCGAAGGTGCGGGACCGGAACTGGTAAGCTCAGGGCAGAGTGGGTACAACGCGACAGGGGGAAGCGGAGTCTACAATGGGAGCAATGGCTTCAAGTACAAGTATAAATACCAGTACATCTGGGTTGACGTGACGGTTATTATGACAGACAAGAAGAAAAACCTGAACAAAGGGTATTACATCACTCAATTCACAGCCAGCAGCCCTATAGGGGTGAACTATACCATGGTACTGATAGGAGAGCGAGATCCAAAGAACAATCAGAACGAGCCCTCATCTTTCTATTTTGGGGTAGAAAGTATCGTTTCAAACCCTTTTCCCTAAGCAGACCTCGCTACAAAGAACAGTGTCGCAAACAGCCTTCTGGTGGGGAAACTCAGATATTTTTCAATCGATGATTCGGCTAATGTTCGATTTGCATCAAATATGGCGGGGAACGCCACAAGCTTCACCTTACAATCGGCGGGTGCTTCTCCAATCGCATATAGTGTGGTTTTTGATCCGACAGCCCCTAATGCAGCGGCTACCCACATCGCCTCATCAAGCACGGAATTTGTATCGGCCTACCTGCCGACAACCTCCCCAATCGACGGATCATCCACCGATGCAAATATCCTTGAGGGGGAAATCCGTATCTTTGTGGCTCCGGGGACATACCCTGTTTCTGGAACCTACACCTCAACCATCTACTGCATCCTCACACAAACCTAAAACATCCTTATGGGTGCTTCAGCAGTGTGGCTATGATCCTCTGGTCGCTTGGAGCAAAATGCAGGCTCAGAAGCTCTTCAGCCTTAACCCATCGATACGTAGTGTGGACACTGAGTGATGGTTCCTGAATCCGATTACAATAGACAAGATATGCCTTCTGATGATACAGAGTGCCCTTATTTGTAAAATCATGTGTGTGCAGAAGAGGGCCTACCTCAATGGCAAGGTTGAGTTCCTCAAGAAACTCCCGTTTCAGTGTCTCCTCTTCACTTTCACCCCATCGGTTCTTTCCCCCGGGGAATTCCCACAACCCTCCGATCGACCCTTTGTCCTCACGTTTCGCGACAAAGTACAGATCATCCTTTTTTAGTATCCCTGCAGTAGTGATACGTTCAGTCACATATGTTTCCATCCGCCCTTCCTTACAATAACACTGACATGGGGACCAAGAAGTGCAGCAAAGCCACTATAGAGGTGATTATCCCCAAATTTCGTTTGTTTTTCTCAAAATACTGCCCTGTAGCTTCAAGCACGGATTTCTCTTGCACCTGATCATCCTCATCACTGTGTCTGAGAGCATGAAACGCATACCAAATAGTAAGCAGGAGCGTATTAGCCATTGGAATGAGGTCTCCGAGCAGACGCGGGCCCGGAGCCATGGGGAAAAATCCTAAAGCGAGGCTTAATGCAAAACCTATGATTATCAGCACTTTCAGAAAAAACCGATTGGTGCGGAAGAGATACCTCAGGGAGAGCAGCAAGGCATACCTCCCTCCATACGCATCACTGAGCAGGATTCCGGCTCCCAACAGGAGATAGGCTATGGAGAGAAGATAGATTTGCATCATCGCTCCACCTCCATGATGACTTGCCCCAAGCACTCTACAAGGGTCTCACTGTCGTAGTAACCATACTTGGCGTGTGCAACCGCTCCAGCCTTCTGATGGAGAAGCACCCCTAGAAGCGACGCCTCTTGCAGTTCCATGCCACCAGCCAACAGAGCCGCAATGACACCGGAGAGCACATCACCACTGCCGGCAACCCCGAGGGAGGGGTTGAGCCCCTCAACCACGGCTAGGTGTTTTTTTCCAGGGGTAGCGATATGTACCAGCGAACTTTTTATGACCAGGGTGGCATCAAGACGGTCAGCCACCTCCTGGATCATAGAGAAGAAGGCTAGAGGCGTATCCTCTGGCAACTCTCCATACAGGGCTGTTGCAAGCGTTTTCAGTTCACCAAGATGGGGGGTCATGATCAGAGGGCCATGGCTGATGGATTTCTTCTCTTGCAACAGGGTTGCATAGGCGGTGATGCCGTCGGCATCAAGGACGATGCGTTTGCCTAACGAGAGGATACTTTCCAACAGGGATGAACGACCTTTCCCCCACCCCGGACCAACCAGAAGCGCATCATACCTGGAGAGATCCACCACATGGTCCAAGATACGAACCATAACAGAGGGCAACTCTGCCGCTGCAATGGGATAGACTTCCTCATCACAGTACAGTGTCACCAAGCCAGCTCTGGAGGCAAATGCTGAACGAGCCGACAACCTGGCTGCCCCGGTATACTCCTTGCTGCCTCCGACTATGCCCAGGTGGCCACGACTGTTCTTATAGGAAGAGGAGGAAAGTTTCTCTAGGGAGATGTCAGCGAGGGTATAGAGATTAGCCATGACGGGAGACTCTTCCAACAATTGAGGAGGGAATGAGGGGTTTTTCACTATAATCTCCCCACAGGCAGAGCGGGTAAAGGGGTGAAACATCGCAACCTTTCTTCTTCCGAAAGTTACACAAAGATCTGCCTGAAAATGGGGGGAAGACACAACAACATCCTCACTCACACCGGAGGGAGTGTCTATGGCGATCTTACAGGCAGGACTTCTGTTTGCGAGCTCTACAAGGGAGAGAGCAACCCCTCGCAAGGGTCCATTCAAGCCTGTGCCCGCAAGTCCGTCAAAAAGAAAATCAGCTTGTAAAACAGACTCCTTTATCCGATCGGAAACGCTCCCCTCAGCTCTGATCAGTGCTATGCCATAGTTTGCAATTATCTCTCGTTGCCGATCACACGAGCTAGTAAAATGGTTGCTGCTCAAGATACATGAAATCTTGCGAAATCCGCTGTTATAGGCAAGCCGGGCAACAGCAAGAGCGTCTCCGCCATTGTTTCCTCCACCACAAAGGAATACCAGCGAGGCACCCTTATCGGGTATCCGGTGCTGTACTTCCGACCAGACTCCCATGGCAGCGTTCTCCATAAGTGAGAGAGCTGGAAGCCTGAATACGCTTTGCGACGCAGTATCGATCTTGGCTATTTCAGAAGAGAGTGCAATTTGCTTCATACAAGTACTGTACAGCAGGAAAAGGGGGTGGTCAACAAACCACGCTTGACAGGTTTTATGATTCTCTGTAGGGTAAAGATGTCCTGGGGTGGCCATAAGGCCTGAGATCAAACCCGTTAACCTGATCTGGATAATACCAGCGGAGGGAGACATGAAATTCTCAATTAAACCAATTCCCCATGGCAGAATACCACTAAGGAGGTGCTTATGAATAAGCATCGAAACATTGTAGCCGTTCTAGCCATCCTGCTCGTCTCTTCCCTTGTGTTCGCACAAGGCAAGAAAGAAACCCAACTCCCAACCCGACAAGAGATCACAGTCTATACCTATGATGCTTTTAGCGGCGATTGGGGTCCCGGTCCTGCTATCATAGCCGATTTCGAAGAAAAAACCGGTATCAAGGTAAACCTGGTCAGTGCCGGTGATGCCATCGAGATGCTCATAAAGGTCAGCAGCGAAAAAAACAACCCACTAGCGGATGTGGTCGTAGGCATCAGCGACGACATGGCGGCGAAGGCGTATGAGGCAGAGTTGTTCGAACCTTATGAAAGCCCTGCTCTAGCCTCCATTCCAACCTTTTTGCAGTTTGATCCTCTTCACAGGCTCCTACCCTTTGACTACGGAAACTTTGCCTTCGTCTATGATTCGGAGAAGCTCTCCCCTGACATGATTCCCTCCTCCCTTGATGACCTGACAGACCCCAAATACAAGAACAAGGTCCTTCTTATCGATCCCAGGACATCCTCTGTCGGATTGGGCCTGTTGCTCTGGACAATTGAAGTCTATGGAGAAGATGGGTATCTCTCCTGGTGGCAGGCAATGAAACAGAACGCCCTCACCATTACTGAAGGGTGGTCCAGTGCCTACGGACTCTTCACCGAAGGTGAGGCACCTCTGGTCCTGAGCTACACCACAAGCCCTGTCTATCACGTGACGTATGAGGACAGCACACGGTACAGGGTCGCCCTGTTTGAAGAAGGGCACAGTACCACCATCGAGGGGGTGGGCCTGGTATCTTCCAGCAAAAAAAAGGAAGCCGCAAAGGCATTCATCGACTTCCTGCTTACCGATGCGCAGCTGGATGTTGCGACAGCAAACTCCATGTACCCGACAAACAGTGATACTGTTTTACCCAAGGCGTTCGATTGGGCTCCCAAACCTGAAAAAAGTCTCTCCCTTGATGCCCTCTCTATTGAAAAAAACCTTGATAGATGGCTAACTGAATGGACACAGGTGATGAGCAGATGAAGCAAAGGGTCGGAGGAGAGTACAGAGGGTTCTACAAGGCAATGCCTGTCCCAGGGGCTTTAGTTCTCCTGGCACTTTTCCTTGTGCCCCTCTTCTTCACCCTTTCCACAGCCTTCCTCACGGAGGAAGGCTTCTCCCTTTTTCGCATCCGACAGACTTTCACCTCTTCCTATACCATTCGTATCCTGCTCTTCACCCTCTACCAGGCCACCTTAAGCACCCTAGCCTCTGTCATCGTAGCCCTACCTGGGGCGTATCTTTTGGCAAACTACTCCTTTAGAGGCAGACGGTTCATCAAGGCCCTTACCACAGTACCCTTTGTCATCCCTTCAATCCTCGTGGTCCTGGGCTTTGTCATCTTCTTCGGAAACAATGGCTTTCTCAACCAATTCCTCATGAAGATATTCCTTCTTGAGGAGCCTCCGATACAGATTCTCTACTCCTTCAAGGCGATCATCCTAGCTCACACTTTTTTCAACTTCCCCATTGTGATGAACCTCGTATCGACTTACTGGGAGCATATGGATACACACTGTGAAATGGCTGCATGGACCTTGGGCGCAAAGAGGGGGAAGACATTTTTTACCATTACGCTTCCAAGGCTCCTGCCTTCGGTCATTTCAGCGGCCACACTGGTCTTCCTCTTCTGTTACAACAGCTTCGCCATCATACTGGTGCTTGGGGGAGGCCCTCGATTCACCACGATGGAGGTTGAGATATACCGTTTGGCAAGGACATCCATGGATAGTGGAGGGGCAGCTGCACTCTCCCTCTTCTCCATCATTGTGACGTCAGTCTTGCTTGTCTGGTATAACAAGAGTCAAAAGATGCTATCTAGAAGTGAAGCGTACAACACCTCTTCGAACCGGCTTGCAAAAAAACCCGCCACCCTTACAGGCAAGGTCCTGGCCCTCATATACTCTGTGGCAACCCTCCTGTTCATCCTCGGGCCAATAGTATCCATTGTTGTGCGCTCCTTCATGGCCTCCTCTACACGCTCGGGCTCTGAGAGCTTCAGCTTCAAATGGTATCGTCAGCTTTTCGCTTTCGAAAGGGGGACCGGTCATATGGGGTCAGCGCTGCAAGCACTGAATAACAGCCTGGTCATAGCAGCCTTGGTGGCGATAGCAACGGTTCCCATTGCCCTGACCTTAGCCACAGCCATCCGCAAGAAGGGATTTGCCTCATCGGCATTGGAACTATTCGGGATGCTTCCGATGACTGTAAGCTCAGTCATCATAGGTCTGGGCTACTATCTTATCTCGAACAGGATCCGTGGCGGCGTATCTGTTGGGTATACGCTGGTAGTGCTTGCCCACATGGTCATCGCCATCCCGTTTGTACTGAGGACTATCCTTCCAGAGTATCGGAAGATGCCCCTTTCATACATCCAGAGCTCACTCACCCTAGGGGCGAGTCCCCTGCGCACCTTTTTCCTGATAGAGGTCCCCCTGCTCAAAGGGGCTCTGATTACCGGGGGGATGTTCGCTTTTGCCCTCAGCATGGGCGAGATAACAGCAACCCTGACTCTGGCAAACAGCGCCATTGTCACGCTTCCTGTAATCATGTACCGCCTCATAGGTTCTTACAACTTCCAGGGTGCCTGTGCTCTTGGAAGCGTCCTCATCCTCGTATGCAGTATAGTATTTCTCGTCAGTGAACTGGCAAAGGGAGAAAACAATGGCCGATAAGGGTCTGACCTGTAGCATGAAAGCGTCCTACAAGGACTTCGCACTCGATGCCTCCTTTTCCGTCAAGGAAGGGGAGCTCGCCTGTATCATAGGGCCTTCGGGTTGTGGCAAAAGCACTACGCTGCAACTTATTGCCGGTCTCATCACCCCGGAGGAAGGAAGTATCTTCCTCAACGGGAAAAACATTATTGATGACGCGGTACATGAACGACAGATCGCTATGGTTTTTCAGGACTACGCCCTCTTTCCTCACATGAGTGTGGGACAGAACATTGCATACCCGATGAAGCTAAGGAAGATCAAAAAAAATGAACGCAATAGTGAGGTGGAGCGGCTGCTCGCCCTTGTTTCTCTTGAAGGATACCAAGGACGCAAACCCCAGGAGCTTTCCGGTGGGGAAAGACAACGTGTAGCATTGGCACGTGCGCTTGCTTCCCAGCCCCAATTGCTTCTACTTGATGAGCCTTTATCGGCCCTTGATGCCAAGTTGCGCAAACACCTCCGAACCGAAATACGAAGGATCCACGACGAGACAGGCGTCACTACACTCTATGTGACCCATGACCAGGAGGAAGCCCTCTCCATTGCCGATACGATCATAGTCATGCATGAGGGAAAGGTCGGCCAGAGCGGTACTGGCGAAGAGATATACCATAAACCGAACTCACTCTTCGTAGCCTCTTTCATGGGAGAGGGAAATGTCCTTCCCTACAGCCTCATACCCAGAAACCTTGCAAACCAAACAGAAGATGCCAAATTTTCGCTGAAACCCTTGGAAGGGGACCATACGATCTTCTTCCGCCCCGAACACGTGACCATACAAGATGACACAGCCCTGCCCCTGCCCGAATTCCTTCCTCATCTGGAGTTCAAGAACGCCCAGGTGGTCAGCTGTGAATTCCAGGGAAACCATTTCAGGGTCACCCTACTCTGGGAAGGGCATACTATCATGGCGCATACATCCGACAGGCCACGTTCCCAGATTGTTAGGCTCTCGGTGCGGATTTCCCAGATGAGAGAGTTCCTGAACGGGCAATTGGTAACCAAATGACAGATTTACCCTAGATAGGGAATAGAACATTCAACACATATCTGTATACTAAGGATATGAGACGAACGTTTTTGGTTCTTCTAGCCCTGATTCTCATCACAAGCAACTCTCTTTGGTCAAAGGGAAAGATCATATATGCCCTCGATCTCTCCGACTCCTACTACGCAGCAATCCCCCATTTCGAAGATGAGATACCTTTTCGAAGCAGTAACGCTACCTCGATAGCTGTAGGGCTGTTCGGCTACGCAACCGAGAACTTTTCTGCAGGGTTGGACCTGCACACGATGTTTGTCACCCCGTCCATCCCCTTTGGAAACTACCAGGGTCGAGGTTTCAACTCTGTGGGATTCAGGGTTCGAGGCAGCTACCAGGTAAACCGGAGGGTCGGTCTCTTCACCTCCATCAGCAGTGAAGCCAACTACTACAGGACCATCAAGGAGGCGTTCATCTCCTACTCGTTCCAACTAGGTCCCCAGTTCAGAGTATTTGAAACCGGGATGCATACCATAGATATCACCGTACCCCTCACCATTCATCTGAGAAAGGAGATAACCGCCCCTATGCTAGGCATAGGCTTCCGTTATACTCTGGGCCCACACAGAAATGAGGAGAGCCAATGAAGAAAATCCTCATGATCCTTACCTTGTTTAGCCTGCTACTCATCATATCCTGCGAGCTCTCCATGGAGGCTCCCAAAGCTGGTGATGTCCACTACATCAATGTCGGGATAGATTACAAGAATAACGGCGTCACCAATATTGACGTTACAGATAATCTCAATGGAACCGTAAATGATGCAAAAGAGTTGTTTGATGCCCTAGGGGCTGTCATTGGCAAATCAAAGAGAAAAGCTGACGGGTTTTTGATGGTACAAGAAGGAAATTCACCTGCTAATTCCTTAGATCCGGACTATCCCTCCCTGACCAATGTGAAAAAATATCTGGAGGAACTTGAAGCGACCGATAAGGATCTTACCATCTTCACATACTCGGGCCATGGAATTAAGGAAACAGGGCATCTGGTCCTTGCTTACACCGGGAGCAAGTATGAAACATTGGATCCTCGAACCCTTCTCTCCTGGATGGATGCTATCCCAGGCAAGAAGCTTGTCATACTCGACAGCTGCTTCAGCGGCATGGCTGTCGAAGGAAGCCCTTCCTCCACGAACACAGTCCTCAACAACTCAATCAGCAAGTTCTTTGAGACCTATCACTCTTCTGGCAAGTATGAAAAACCCGACCTCTATGTGCTGAGTGC
>LFRM01177288.1_pt1 | contig 13927 bp, 9 predicted proteins | sample 618341 | NCBI WGS metagenome assembly LFRM01 (sample SAMN03654438, study PRJNA283298) | anaerobic digester metagenome | isolation source: pool of bioreactors CSTR01a, CSTR02a, and CSTR03a thermophilic anaerobic... | place: Denmark: Kgs. Lyngby | collected 2014-05-21 | reverse complement strand
GGTCGCGCGGGGGGCGGCGCGTGCGCTGGGCGAAGGCAAACTCCGCCGTTGGTACCGTCAGAAGGCGGCCATAGACGCTGAAGTACCAGGCAGCCACTTCCCCCTCGATCCCGCGAAGGGTATCCACCGAGGATGCGGTCGTTGCCGTGGCGAGGAATTCCTCAAGAGCGCACACTGCCTCAGTGAGGCGTTCGCGGTCCTCTTCAGAACGGGCGTCGCGCGCTCCGCGCAAGAGCACGAGCCGGCTATTATGGATCTTGGCCGCCACCGACCGGCGCGCGATCTCCAACGTACGAGCTTGATCGCGATGGGCATCCATCTGCGCCAGACGGAGGAGGACGTTGCCGCTCGTCGGGCCCTCCACCCGAAACCGAAAACGCCCATTCAGGCTGAGAAAGGTGACTTCGCGGCCTTCTTCAGCGCAGCGTTCCAGCGCCCCCTGGCTCATCGAGGCACCGCCAAAGAGGACTACGCCTCCCAGGTGGTGCAGGGGCACGCGCGCGGCCTCGTCCTCGCCAATGGTTACCCGCAGCGTGTCATGGTCGAGCCGGACGTGAGCCTCTGGCGATTGCACGTAGAGCGTGTTGAGAAATTGCTGGATCACTCTTCCATCTCCTCGTCGCTCGGCGGGGTGAAGAGCTCGTCTTCGTCCAGCCCGGCCGCAGCGGCGAGTGCCTGAGGCTGGCAGGCATGAAGGAGCGAGCAATCGCGGCAGCGCGCGTCGTTCACCGGCGGGGGGATGCGCCCGGTGCGCAGCAGGTCGCGTACCTGGGCGATCGCCTCCCGGGTGGCAGCGCGCAGTTTGTCGTCAAAGACCACCTCGCGGGTGCGCCGCGAGGCATGGTAGAAGATGGCGCCGGTGGTGACCGGCACCCCCAGCATCTCCTCCAGACAGAGCGCCTGGGCGCATAGCTGGAGATCGTCATGAGCGCGCGCGGCGCGCGCGCCCCGCTTATACTCCACGGGGCGCACGCTGCCGTCCGCGAGGAACTCCACGGTATCCGCCTTGCCGATGAGGCCCAGCTCCTCAGACCAGAGGGGGAGTGCGCGCTCAATGCGCTTGCCCGCCTCAAACGTCGTGAAGCCCTCATCGGCGCGCTCGTGCAGCGCTGCCCCCTGGAGGGTGAAGACGTTCTCGTCCCACACTTGCTCCACGTGGATCAGCGCGCAGCGCCGCGGACAGTAGGCATAGTGATCGATGGCGGAGAGCATCACTCCCTCATCATCAGCAGCCATGTGGTAGACCCTCTATGCCTGGCGAGAGCACCTTCAGCCGACAAGACGCGAGAGCCTGACGCTCCCCCCCTCAAGAGACGCCGTGTACAGCTCGACGCCGGCAGGAAGCCGATCCGGATGCACGGCAATGGCATAGTCAGCGAAGCACCGCGCCGGTTTCGTCGCGTCCAGCCGGTAGATGGATACGATGTGCTCGGTATCCTCCGAGGTCGTTCCCAGGTCGAGCAACCGGTGGGCTGGCGCGCACCCGAGGATCGCCTGGCGAGCGCACTGCTGCGGATTGGTATCCGTTCCGACATGCCGGAAGATGTAGAGACCGCGTGCTGACATCATCCCTTTGCTGGCCGACCGGTCGTGGTCGTACATGCTGAGGAGGGCCTCCCAGAAGAGCGCCAGGTCTGCCTCGGAGAAACCGGTGCCGCTCGCGAGGTGCGCGCTGATGAAGCCTCTCGCGACGTATAGTCCGTAGGGGATCAGTGACTTGCGGCCCATCGTACGCAGCTTATCCTCGTCCTGCTCCGCCTCCCACGCGGCATACTCGGCGCTGCTCTTCTTCCCCTTCACTTCCTCAGCCACGGCCATCCGGGTGATAGCTACCTCCATCGGGAGCACGGGATCCAGGGAGCGGGCGAAGGAGAGCTGCACCGGGCCGCGGACCTGGCCGGCGTTGGGCCCGGTGCTCATCACGGCGCCGAAGGTGCGCACGTCGTAGAAATTGGCGCACATCCAATCGCGCGCCGCTTCCACCTTGCTTTTGGTGCGCACCTTCTCCTGATATCCGCCCGGCGTCTCCTCGTGGGCGCGCAGGATCTGCCGGTTCAGGTTGGTGGCATGCTGCACAAAGATGGCATTGGGCATCCGGTTCTCGCGCGCAATCTGCACGTAGTTGCGGATGCGCCGCTTGAGCGCCACGTCGGAGACCAGGCCATGCATATCCTCCGGGTCGATCCGGGGGGCATTGCCGGCATCCGGGTCACCATTCGGATTGCCGTTCTCGCAGTCGAACAGGTACAGGAACTCGTAGCGGTTCTGAATGGGTTCAGGCATGGTTGTTCTCCTTCTGGTTGCTAGTGGGCGATGTGCTGCGGTCGAAAGCGAGCTGTTGGTAATAGCCGAGAGCGAAGAGGCTCTGCTCTTCGAGCGAGAGCACAGCGGGGACTCGATCCCTGATGCGTCCCCACACCTGGGCGATCCTCGTCTCATGCCAGTATGCGAGCCCCGGTTCGAGCTTGTTCAGATGAAACTGGCTGGTCCGGATAAGTCGGCCCAGGACAAGGGCAGGAGTGGCGCTCGCCGCGGCGTAGTAGCGTTGCACCAGGCCCGCTCCCACGTCGCCAAGAGCAGCGTACTGGACGCGAGCCAGCAGGGCCATCAGCCGGCCGCAGTGGTATGCCGGCTCTGGGTGTTCTTCGTTCAAGTAGGGTGTCATCATACCTCCTTTGCGAATGTGATATGCCTTGAGCAAGCCCATCCCCGCATGGCTGACGGGATCATCCCGGATCAAAGCGATCCTCACCCGAGCAAGGGCAAGCGCCATCACCTGGCGCGGGATGGGCCGGCCGTTGACAGCTGCCTGCCACAGCACACTCGCGTGTGGGGCAGGAACGTCGTTCAACTCGCGCGCAGTACTGGCTAGAACCGCCAGGAACTTGGGGGGCGAGGTGAGGCCCGTACCGTCACGGCGGACGATGGAAAAGTCATTGAACCACGCATTGACGTTCGATACCAGCTCCTCGAAAGCGCCTTCCATCCACTCGCGTACCATCACGCGTCCTCCGCTCCCGGAGAGAGTGAGCGCGCAGTACCGGCTGTCGAGGAGATCGGGGCGTTTGCCCGTGCGCAGCGCGTCGAGGAGTTCCGCGGCGCGTCGCTGTGCCGCAGAACTCTCCTGCTGCTGGAGCGCCTCTTGCTCGCGCTCCTCTTCGGGGGGCTCATCTAGCCAGGCGATGGGGTCCTCCTCCTTCTCCACCTTGGCGCGCCCCTGATACCAATGGACCACCTTCGCACCAACCAGCTTGCGGCTGTGGTGACTGAGAAGGTGGTTCAGCGCCTCTCGATAGGCAGTCGCGGTCTCGGCCGACATAGCGCCGTTCTCGGATTGGCTGAGACCGTAGGAGCGGAAGGCGGCCTTATCGTAGCCAATGAGCACGCTGCCTGCCGATTGGCCGCCCACATCGACGAGACCGCTGATCTTCGGGTGTGTCGGCTCGGGCTCCACCAGCTGGCCCGTGGCAAGGCAAACCATAGGCCGGCCCTGGCTCGGCCTCTTCCCGGTTTCGGCCTTTCTCTTTGCGATACTCATGCGGAATCGCCGCCACCAGGGATGCCAGGCATCGCTTTCGACCGGGAAGTCTCCATCGATCCGAACGGTGATCCTGTCGGTTGCCTTCGCCTTATGCGCTGCCAGATCGGCGCGCAACTTCTCCAGGACTGAAGGATCTTCCAGAACGCTCGCTGCGGCCGCTAGCTGTGGAACATCCTCGGATGCGTCGCGGAGCAGTCTGATGAAGAAGGCGTGCTTCTGTAGCGTCTTACAACCTTCCCGCTTACGCGGATCAGGCTCTGGGTAGAGGGCAACCTGGTCGCAGGCGGCTACCAGGAAATGGGTTCCCACGCCTTTGAACACCGTCAACTCGGGTTGTGAGAGATCCGGGCAGCAGGGAAATCGGCGGCCCGAATGGCGCTTCAGCTCGGGATCTCCCAGCGATAGAAGACCCGCGTAGCGCCCATCCGAGATATCCACGGCCCACTTCACCTCTTTGGGCGTGAAGCCAGGCTCTGCGATCAGGCCCTCGGAGCGCGCATAGCTCACCAGGCGGTCAATCATGGTTCCCCCTTCCGTATGGCTTGCGCACCTCGTCACTGGCGTATTCGGGTACATCCAGCACCCCAGAACGGACCACCGCTCGGAAGAAGCTGATGCATGCGGCATCGGTACTGCTGCCAGGGCGTGACAGATCGAAGACGTCGTAGAGCATCCAGCCTACGTCGAGGTTGATGGGCGCGGCGGGCTCTGCGGGCTTATCTTCGCACAGCCGGAAGTAGGCGGGGAACTCGCGGCAGCCGAGGTAGGGCTGATAGATGCACTGCCCGGCAGCCGCCCGGCGTCGGAACTGAGCTTCCATCGCTGGAAGCTCGCTCTGGAACTCTGGCCAGGGGCGTATCTCGGCATGGAGGCGATAGCGCACGTCTCTCAGCGCCATCGTCTGGCGCTGCGTTCGCCCGCGTTCATCCGTGCCCAGCACCTCTTTGTCAGCGTCCGCAAAGAGGGGTTTGGGCTCCGCTTTTCCAAGCGCCCACTGGATGATCTCGTCGGTGCTCCAGCTGTGATCCTTCATCTCATTGCGTCGAAGGGCGATGAAGCGCGGTGCTCCAGAGGCGTCCCAAGCAGCGCTGCCATGCCGTGGTGGCAGCACCTCGATGCGGCGCACCTGCCAGATGAACTTCGGCTTGTGGTAGATGGCATCGAAGATGGCGCGCGCCGCCGAGGGGGTGATCAAGGGGTAAGACACCCGCTCCGTCTTCAGTTCAGGTCGAGTGAAGCACGCGAGGTCCCCCCAGACTTCCAGGAGCTGGCGGTTGGGGGTCATATCCGTTCCTCCTTTCGCATGCGGCGATTCGTTGCCCGGCGGAGCCGCCGGGCAACGAGCAGATTCTTCTTAGATACGTTCCATAAACGGCCACTCCATACGGCAAACATGCCTAGAAGACCAAACTCCGCGAGCCGGCCGGAAGATTCAGGCCGAGATCGGGATCGTAGCATTCGGGATCTAAGCAAAGGAACCAGTCCTGAGCCTCTCCGGCCCGGCCCTTGCCACGCAGCGGCACTGGCTCCAGAAAGCTGCTCTGGAGCATGGCGCGATCTGGGCGGTAGATGGCGACCGAATAGGGCCGAGCCCGGCGCACCCAGCTGGCAGTCAGGCCCTCGCGGCGCACTTCCGCGGCGAGAGCCTCGACCTCGGATTCGGCCTCCGGGTAGCGTACCAGCAGATTGACGGCATCCTTCTCGATCAGGCGGTAGAGGCGTGCCACCTCGGGGAAGTTCTGGGCGCGGATCGCATCCCGTAGGGCTTCCCTCTGCTCCTGTGGGCGGGCCAGATCATACAGCTCGCGATAGTAGGTGGCGAACAGCTCGGGGTCGTAAAGATCCATTCCCTCTGGTCCGCGCCGGCGCAGCAGCGAGTCGGTCACGAGCGCCGCCTGTTGGTAGGCATCAGTGGGGTAAAGACGCTCCTCGTCGTCTGGTCGGAAGACGACCACATCGCCCACTGGCCGCCGTCCGTGACGATTGCACCGGCCAGCGGCTTGGGCAATAGCATCTAGTGGCGCGAGCGCACGATAGACTNNCGTGGCAAAATCAACATCGACTCCCGCCTCGATACACTGAGTTGCCACAAGACAACAGGGCTCCGGGTGGGCGGGATCCAGCCATCCCTTGATCTCGCTGAGAACTGCAGCGCGATGCGCAGGGCACATGCTCGTCGATAGATGCCGCAGACGCTCGACTCCGCGCTCGCGTAGCAGATCCACGAGAGCGAGGGCATGTCGCTTCATATTGACGACACAGAGCGTCTGTCCAGAGCTCTCAGCGTTCGCCTCGGCTGCGCGCACCTCTTCTGCCACGCGGGCTGCCAACTCGTCCCAGCTGGTGCGCTCCCCGGGACTTGGCCAATGTACCCGCGTGCGGCGCTCTTCCCCAGTCCGCTCAAAGAGGCGGTAGTGCATCGGCACGATCTCGCGCGGCTGCCACCCCGATTCAGGGTGGCCAAGAGCACGCACGTGCTCGTCCAGGTGCGAAAACGCGGGCTGTGTGGCCGTAGAGAAGACAATGGTCGCCCCGTACCTCTTCGCCAGCCACGAGAGGGTGGCCAGCGTGGGCACCGTCAGATGGATTGGCAAAGTCTGCACCTCGTCGAAGAGCACGATGCTGTTCGCCAGATTATGAAGCTTGCGACACGCCGACGGGCGGTTTGCGAAGAGTGACTCCAAGAACTGGACGCTCGTGGTCACAATCAGCGGCGCATCCCAGTTCTCCGCGAGCTGTCGCGCGCGCTGGCGGGCTTCGCTTTCCGAGTCGAGCTCATCCCCACCCTCGGGCGCCGATTCCAGGCGCGTTCCGGCGAGGCTGTGGTGCTCCAGAATGTATTCCGCGCCCAGCTCCTCGGCCAGGATGCTCCGATACAGATTCACCGTCTGATCGATGATGCTGAGGTACGGCACCACCATGATGATCCGGCGAAACCGAGGGTGGCCCGCTTCTGTTGTGCTCGCATGGACGACTGCATGCTGGAGAGCGAAGCCGAGCATCGAGAGAGTCTTGCCGGATCCTGTTGGCGCCGAAAGGGTATAGAGCCCCGGGGGGCCAGCGGCGGCCTCCAAGCATGCGGCCCAGAGATCATCGCGCACCGATTGGACCTTCGGCGAAGCCACTGTTGAGGATCCGCTCTGTTGTCTGAGAGCGGTGACGCGGGCCTGTACCAGCGCCAGCGCGCGTTCTGGCTGCAACGGTAGCCCTGGACGCCGTTCCGCATGGAAGTGGCGCTCGGTGTCCAAAAAGTCGGCATCCACGAGGGCAGAGTAGAGCATTCGCACATCCAGCATGGCCGCGGCCGTCACCATCTGTGCAACACTGCAGAGTGGCTTCGCCACCTGGGGCAGCCGGAGACCATCGCTCTGGAAGCACAACCGCAGCGGCTCGGTGGCAGCCTCCGTCAGCTTCAGCCCAAGTGGATGCATTGCCTGAAGACGACCTGGCTCCATCGCGCGAAGAGAGGCCCGATCACCCTTCTGGAGGCCGACATGATGGCCTTGGATCGCGAGCGCAGCAGCAATCGCCCGCGCCGGATCCGACAATGCGATCCATGCCCCGGGGGACCAATGATCCAGGCCGTTCGCCCGGCCCTGCAGGCGCTCCTGAAAAACCCGGGTGTACTTCCCAATGTCGTGAAGGAGCCCGGCAAGCTCGGCCTCGTCTCCGGCGCCGAACGGATCCGCGAACTCGCGGGCGCGGCGCGCGACCTCCGACAGGTGCTCCTTCACACTCTGGGGCTTCCCTCCCGGAGGTGCACTGTGTGCGTGGTACATCCTGATTCTCCCATCCCGTGAGCATCCTGCTCTGCCCCGTTTACGTCAGGCCGTTACACTCCGCCGGTGTTTTTCACCAGCAGGCGGGTGGAAAGCGGGGGCTCGGAGAGCAAACGGGTTGGCCCTTTATTCGACGCAGAGCAGTGTACTCTTGCCAGGAGAGACGGTTTCCATGGCCGGGGCTTCGAGAGGCGTGAGAGCGCCCGCGGCACCGGGCGCCGGGGTTGCACTACGGTTCAGGGAGAGTGGAATGGTTCCCGGGAGGTGCTCCGAGAGTGGGAGCGCCCTGCTTCGCTCAGCGTCCGCGGAGGAGACGGTCCACCGGTGCATTATCATCCGTGAGGAGGATCGCGTTCTTTAGATCGGGCACGGGGACGATATTGCCGGCGCGCTTCTCGAAACCTGGAAGCTTGATCCGGCCGGCGCGGACCGCCTCCTGGGCCCGGCGAAGCAGAGCGTCGCGGGTCAGCCGCTGCGGCGTGCCCTTGAACGCCATGATCACGGTGTTCCAGCTACTCTCCGCCTGGAAAAGATAGGGCGTGGTGAAGTGGGCGTCCATCGTCCTCAGCAGCGCGGTGATGATCCCATCGTTGGCGTGGCCCACCTGGGCAATCACGTTGTAGGCGACGATCCCGCCTGGGCGCAGACATTTGCTCACCTGCTCGAAAAACTCGCGCGTGGTGAGATGGACCGGGATGGTGGAGCCGTAGCGGTTGCGAGTGTAGGCATCGATCAGGATGTAGTCATACTTCTTCCGGGTGCGCTTCAGGTAGGCGCGACCATCGGCCACGATCAGGTTGAGCCGGGGTCCGGGTTGCACCGCGAAGAATCGCCTGGCCACGGCGACGACCTGGGCATCGACATCGACCACATCCATGCGCACGTTGGGGTTATCCTTGAGGAAGCGCTTGGGGATGGAGCCGCCCCCGAGGCCGAGCATCAGGACATCCTTGATATCGGGCTTGAAGAGGAAGGCGGAACTGAAATAGTCGCAGTACTCAAAAGCGCCGGAGGTCGGGTCGGCCACACTCATTTGGCTCTGGGGGGCGTTGTCGAAGTAGAGGATGCGGAAGCCGTCTTCCTCGCGCACGACGATGTGGTGGTAGCTGCTGTCTCGCTCGTAGATGATGTTGGCGGAAGCCCCGCTGCCAGCCAGCAGCAGGAGAGCCAGGCCTGCCGCAGCGGGCTTCAGGCGCATTCCAAGCGCGGCGAGAGCAGATAGTGCCAGCATGGTGCCTCCCAATGCCACCGTCAGGAGCTTCACGCTCCCGATGGCGTCGATCAAGTAGAAGCCCATCAGGATCGTGCCGAGAATGCTGCCTACCGTGGAGAGCGCGGAGACGCTCCCCGCCACCTTGCCCGTCTGCTCCACTGCTTGCGCGAGGAGACGGATGGCAACCGGCGACACGGTGGCCATGAGCAGCGAGGGCACCGCGAAGAAGAGGGCGCACGCCGTGAGAGCATGTAACCCGAGCGGGAGCGCGGAGTCGAAGACCCGCTCCGAGATCGTCTCGTCCAGCAGCGGGATGAAGAGGATGTAGAGCCCGGCGCCGGCCATCGGGAGCACGAGCGTGCGCCGGCACGGCCAACGGTCGCCCGCTTTGCCGCCGAGCCAGTAGCCAAGGCTCATCGAGATCAGGAAGATGGCGATCACGGCCGTCGTCTCGCGCAAGGCGGTGCCGAAAGTCTTGCCGATGATGCGAAAGGCGAGAATCTCCAGGGCCATGAGCACGGCCCCGCTGCCAAACACCGCTATCCTCAACGCCATGCAGTTGCTCCTTCTAACGGGCCTGCGCGCGCGAGACGGGGACAAGGGCGCTCGCTGGTGCCGCGAGAAGCTCTCCTTGGCCCCAGGCCTTTCCGGCCGCGGCCCCTCCGCGCCGGCACTCCAGTATAGCACGCGCCGCAAAGAGGCGTCAACGGACGGGCACGGCTCGCGCAAGGAGGATGGCGGGCGGCAGGCGAACTCAAAGGAGTGTCTGGAGGCGCGAGAAGCACCCTTGGTCTGGCAGCGCCCAGACAGTCCGCCCCGGTACAGACCAACACTCCGCGCCGGGGCGATGGGAGGAGATAGAATGCGATTGGTTCTTCTGGGCGCCCCGGGCGCCGGCAAAGGCACGCTTGCCAAGCAACTCTCCAAAGCTCTTGGCGTCGTTCATATCTCGACGGGCGACATCTTCCGCGAGGAGGTTGCGGCCGGCACGGAGCTGGGCAAGAAGGCAAAAAGCTACATGGATCGCGGCGCCCTGGTGCCCGACGAGGTCGTCATCGGCATGGTGAAGCAGCGCCTCTCCCGCCCCGACGTGAACGCGGGCTTCATCCTCGATGGCTTCCCTCGCACCGTCCCCCAGGCCGAGGCCCTCGATAAGGTTCTTGAGGAGAGCAACCAGCCCCTCGATGCCGTCCTCGACATCGTCGTGCCCGAGGAGACCGTTGTCCGCCGCCTCTCCGGCCGGCGCGTCTGCCGCCAGTGCGGGGCGATCTATCACATTGACAACATGCCCACGAAGCAAGAAGGCGTCTGCGATAAGTGCGGGGGCGAGGTCTACGAGCGCGATGATGACCAGCCCGAGGCGATCCGCCAGCGCCTGAAGGTCTACGCAGAGGCAACCGCGCCGCTGACCGACTACTACCGCACCAAGGGGCTCCTGCGCCCGGTGGATGGCACCGGAACGCCGGAGGAGGTGCTCGGCACCGCGCTGGCGCTGCTGAAGGGATAAAGCACCACCTGAAGCATGAAGGCATGGAAGCGCGGCCCGCACCCGTCGCGGACGCGGCTTCCATCCTTCCCCCGCATCACCCCATCGTTACGGGACGAACGCGCGCAACACCACCAGCTCGCCCGCCGATTCGATCTCGTAGCGACCAGCGGCGCTGGGGATGAGGAGCGTCTCGCCCCGACGCAACGGCTCCGGCGCGCCCTCCCCGGCGCGCACGTGGCCTTCCCCCATCACCGCAGTGAGCGCGTGGAAACTCGTCTCCCCGGTGTTAGACTCCAGCAACCCCGTGATGACCAGCTTCTCAGCAGCGAATTCTGGACAGGTCACCAGGCGGGCTACCGTCGCGCCGGGCACATCCATCTCCTGCACCAGGCAACGCGGGTTGCGATCCGCCCCGTACCGGATCACATCCAGCGACTTCTGAACGTGCAATTCGCGCGGACGACCATCGAGGCCGACGCGCCCCCAATCGTAGAAACGGTAGGTCACATCCGAGTTCTGCTGGATCTCGCAGATGATCAGGCCGCCACCGAGCGCGTGGACTGTGCCCGCGGGGATGAAGAAGCAGTCGCCGGGCGAGACGGGCACCTCCGCCAGCGTTTCCGGAACGCGCCCTTCGGCAATGGCGCTCTCCAGCGCCGGCCGGTCGATCCCCGGCTTCAGCCCGCACCAGAGGACTGCTCCCGGTTCCGCCGCCACCACATACCACATCTCGGTCTTTCCGAGAGATCCACCCTCGTGGGCCGCCGCGTAGGCGTCATCCGGGTGCACCTGGACGGAAAGCCGGTCCTCGCAATCGAGAAACTTGATCAGGAGCGGGAAGCGGCCGCGGCCCATCGCCAGGCCGCGCGGCCCCATCAGCTCCTCCGGAAACCGCTCGCGCAATTCGCCCAGGGTCAAACCCGCGTACGCACCGTTGCGGACCGCGCTCATCGCCCCCGGCTGATCCGAGACCTCCCACGACTCGCCAATCCTCTTCTCTGGAGGCAGCGTCTTTCCCAACACGCGCTCCAGACCACGTCCTCCCCACACGCGCTCCATGAAGAGATCACTGAACCGTAGCGGGTAAACGTCCATATCGCTCTGGGGTGCAGGGGGAGAGAAACTCCAGAATCCTCCTCGCTCCCCCTGGATGCGGGGAGGAGAGAGCCCCCTGCAGCTCCCACCCTCCTCTCACGTCTTTTTCCCAGGTATCGATCAGGCGCCAGGGATTCCCACCCGCCATTCCTCTCATGCGAGAGGCGCGGGTTCCCCCACTCTCCATCATACCCACGTTTGCCCAGCAGGACACGGGCGGCTTGCCCGGCGCTGGGGTGGCGCTCGCCTAGAACTTGAAGGAGCCTTCGAGCACGAGGCGGTCCTTGTTGCCGGTCGTGTCTCGCCGCCAGCCCACGTAGAGCCGCTGGTAGAGGCGGTAGGTCACGCTCCACTGCTCGCCGCTATCCACGAACTGACCCTGGCCCATGTCGCGGTTATAGGAGACGAAGAGCCGCGGCAGCACCTCCTTGCGCGCGTCCACACGCAGCGGCCGGTCGAAGCCGTAGTCGAAGTTCACCTCGTCGAGCCCTAGGGCTTCCGCCAGGCCCTCCTCAATCGGCTCGAACACCTGCGGCAAGACGGCGCCTGCCACGATATCGACCACCTGATCGCGGAGGACTTCATCCATATTATCGCCCCGGGCCAGCGCCTCGAACTGGTCGGTGCGCGCCAGGATCGCCATCAGCCGGTGTTGCGGCAGGTCCGGCGGATCCGAGGTCACGGCGACGTTGACGTTCGGGATCGTTCCCGTGACGTGCATCGTGACGATGTATCGCCGGCGCTCTCCAGTGGCCGGCGCCGCCGCCCGAACGCGGGTATCCGCGGTCAGGTCGAGACGGGCCACCAGCGCCCCCGGAGTGTCATAAGAGAAGGAGACGGTTCCGCCGGGCTGTAGCCGGAAGGAAATACCGGCATAGCGCAGGTCACCGCGCTCCACCGTTGCGCGCCCGCTCACCGCCGGATTGCTCAGTTTGCCCCGAATGCCGATGCCCGCGCTGACCCGCGCCGAGATGGCATTCCCACGGCGCACCCACGAGTCCTGATCGACCTCCACGTCGATATTCAGCGCCGGATCCAGGAGCGTCAGCGGCGGCCGTGCCAGGCGCGGCGTGATCTCGGAGGGCACATTCATCTGCGCCTTCGAGACCTGTAGCTTCCCTGTGAGCACCGGTGCTGCTAGCCTGCCGACCAGGGCCAGGTCGCCGCTCGTCACGCCCTTGACCCCCAGGCCATGCACGCCGGCCAGATCGCGCACCCCCAGCTGGAAGCGGTCAGCATGCAGGCGCACATCGAGCATCTGATCCCCCTGGGCACGGATCCCCGCCCGGCCGGTGGCGCTGAGAACGCCTCCTCCATCCGACTTTGCCGAGAGTTGCTCCACGATGATCCACGGGCCCTCCAGGCGCAGGCTCGCCTCCACGTCGCGGAGGTGGTTATCAAGGGCCGCCAGCTTCACCTGGCCTTCATGCAGCTCGATCCGCCCATCCATGTTCGGCTCGCGCAGCGTGCCCGTGACGACAATCTCGGCCATCGTCTTGCCCGACGCGGACTCGATGGCATCGAGCAGCGGGCGCATCTCCGGCGTGCTGCTCACCTTGATCCCGGTGCTCTGATCGTTGGCGAGCATCGCTGTAGAAAGATCGAACTGCGAGAGCGACACGCTCAGCTGGATCGGCTCGTCGGTCGGGATCTCGGTACGATCCCAGCGGAAAGGCACCGAGCCAGAGAGCGTGCCCGCAATCGGACCCTGCTCCAGATCGACACGCCCAAACTCCACGCGGCGCTCCGTGAGGCGCACGTCGTTGGCTTCAATGCGCGAGAAGCGCATGCCGGCAATGGTGGCGTTGCGCACGACGATCCTCGCGTCTGCCTCGGGGATATCCGTCGTGCCCCCTACGTTCGCCGACAGATCGACATGGCCGGTGAGCTTGCGTCCATTCGGGAGCAGTGGTCCGAGCGCCTCCAACGAGAAGTCGTTCCCGACCACGGTCAGCGCCATTGGTCCGTCGAGATCGACATGACCGCGCGCGCTGAGCTCGCCGCCATTCGTGCGCACTCTCAGGTCACGCACGGTGATGAGGTTGCCCTTCACATCGGCATCGGCGGTCACGCCCGCGAGCTTGTAGGTGCCCGCGACCAGGTTCGAGCCGGTCAGGGCCACCCGCATCTCGGGGTCGAGCAGCGTTCCAGAGAAACGGATGCTCCCATCGATATTGCCCGCGAGCGGGGTCGGAAGCGAATCGATCCGCGCCATCAACTCCTGCGCCACGGGGAAGCGGCGAAGGAGAGAAAGCGCGCTTGCCATCGACCGCAGCCCCTCCAGGCAGCCGTCTCTCGTCACGATCTCACCCGCGAGCCGGCCACCCGGCTCCCTGGCGATCGATCCAGAGAGTGCGCACTTTTCGCCAGCGACTACAATCGCCGGGAAGTTCCACTCCTCGGGCGACCAGGTGCCCTCCGCGGAGACGGCGGTGATCCCGGATTGGCCCAGGCGCAGATCCTGTGCGCGGGCGTTGATGCTCCCGCGCAGCGCGCCAGGCTTTCCGGCCAGCGAGAAGCTGCCGCTCAGGCTCCCCTCCAGGGGCTCTGGCAGATCGGCAAGCACGCCAGGGAGCGACTCGGGGAGAAAGCGCCCGATTTGCGTTCCTTGCAGGGCAGAGGCCACCTTGCGTGCCAGATCGCGCGCCGCGGCCATCTCCGTCTCTCCGAGGTGAAGCTGCAGCGCGAGCTGCCCATCCGTGCCTCTCTGGAAGCTGCCGCGCAGATCCACGCCCTCGGAATGCAGGGCGAGATCATCTGCGGCCATGTGGCCTCGGTCCCAGCGCACCGTGGCGCGCGCGCTCTGGAAT
>LFRM01406895.1_pt1 | contig 13929 bp, 7 predicted proteins | sample 618341 | NCBI WGS metagenome assembly LFRM01 (sample SAMN03654438, study PRJNA283298) | anaerobic digester metagenome | isolation source: pool of bioreactors CSTR01a, CSTR02a, and CSTR03a thermophilic anaerobic... | place: Denmark: Kgs. Lyngby | collected 2014-05-21 | reverse complement strand
TGGGTATGTAATTTAACCCATTCCTGCTTTTGATAAAAGCTACCCTTAACCGGGTAGCTTTTTGTCGTTATAAAAATGTATTTTATAAAAATTGCAACATGGATTGAAAATGAAAAACATACTGATTAAAACTATTCCAGTGCTGTTGTTACTTGCCGCAACCCAGGCCCATGCTGAACTGGTTTCTATCTCTTATACCAATACTCAAAATGAAGTCATTAAGACTTCTCCTGAAAAACAATACATTAATCCAGTCGGTGATATTTCATTTTCACTTAGTGCTGGTATTGAGCGAAAAGTTCGTATATCAATTATAAATGAAGAGGGTATTACACTTTCCACTAAGACAAGTGAATTATTGGGTGCAAATAGTAGGATAACCATTAATGGAAATGAGTACTATGGTGACATATTAACCCTTCCTTTTCCAGGCGAAGGAAAATATACATTTAAAGCAGAAATACTATCTGGACAAGATAATTCAATTCAGTCTGATAATTACCCAATAACAATTGACATTACTCCACCAGTTTTTAATAATGAAATAAAGAAAATAGGTTACGGAAGTCATAGTATTAACGTTATNNCAGTATTTTTTTCAATAGACAAAAATAATGTAAGAAAAGAAATACCAGCAATCAATGATACTGAACAGAACAAGATAAGCATTTTAATAAATAAGATTGTTAATGATACTTTAACACCTTATGATAACTCAACTTATACAATGGGTTTTGGAGCTTACGATAGTTCAGGAAACTATTCTGAAATATCCAGATCCATCAATGTTGAAAAAAAAGGTGATTATTTATTAAAGACCGAAATTTATAATCCGAACGAAGAAAAATGGATTCCTTATACGCCTAATATGACGATTTATGAGAATCCAGTTAGAGCTAGAGACATTAGAAATAAAAATGATCATGTATTTTTTAATGGTACAGATTACGGATGGAGTGATAAAAGTTATCAAAAAGTAGATGAGGATTACACATATCGAGAATTCAGTTTTTTGTATCCTGGAAATTCAAATTATATAACTTACGTTACCAAGGCTGGTAATTATAAATACACAAGATTTAATAGTTTTAAATTTACACTTTCAGATAATGTTTACATTCCCTCAAAACCATTAAAGATAATATATAAATTAAAAGATGGTGATTGGAGTGCTAATGGCACCCCACAATTAAAAAAACCTTCAACAATAGAAAAGGTGAGGATATTTGCTGAAAAAAGAAATCATAATCAACGTGCTAACATTGCCTTGAATAGCAAGTTTTGTATCATACCTTCTAATGAAGATTATTGTGATATAGATTTTGATCACAATGTAAGTACAGGAAGTGGATATAGAGCATTCTCATACTCAGTAGGTGATGAAAATGGAAAAAATATGCTATTCGGTGGATACTTATATACTTATTGGGATTTTGATGCCCCAGAAGTAAATAAAATAACATATGACGAATCTGAGCAAGTCATAGTAGCAAACATATATGATAAAAATAGACGCTTAATAAACAGCCCAGGAATGTTCCAAACAAGAATCTTTGATCTATTTGTAGAATCTAACGATGTTGTTGTATATAAACCTATATCAATTGAAGAGTTAGATATTCATAATTACAAAGTTAAATTCGATGCTTCTAAAATAACAGACGGTCAATACAAAATTGGTGTAAGGGCAACAGACACTTATGATAATGTTTCAGAGATTAAATATATAGAAAATAATATCATTATTGACAGGACAGCACCCAAGCTAGAAATTTTAGCAAATAATAAAATCAATAAACTTGATGACGTTAAAATACGCATGAGTGATAACCACCCTGAAGGGGCCAAATTTACTATGGTTCAATTAACGGGTGGTGCCACAAACGAAAATATTAACTTGCCTGTTAGGTCTGTTGGTAACGATGAATATCAGCTTGAATATCCTGTACTATTTCCTACCTTAGAAGAGAATCAAGAATATGTGTTAAATATTACCGCTGAAGATCCACAAGGTAATAAAACATCTATCACAAAGAAATTTCAGTATGAGCCACCTAGAATTAATTTGGTTAATGGTAATGAAAAGATTTTAATTCCTGCCGTTCCAAATAAATTTTATACCAAAGAAGGGCTTAATGCCTTGGAGCTTGAAGCCCTAACATTGGGTGATGGCTCTTTTGTGTCTGGTCAATATGACGTGATTGCCACGCTAAGGGCTGATAGTGAGATTCCGTTGAGTTTTAATGGTGTCGTTGTTAATCCTGGTGAAACCAAGGAAATTATTAATTCTTATGATTTTGGCAAGACGCAAGGTAAACTAAGTATTCCAATACAGGCGGTTGAAACAAACAAGAAAGGCAAATCAACCATTATGGTAACAACAACGGCCCCTAACTCAGCCATGCTGGTGATTGACGTTGAAACGTGGTCCGCTTCCGCTAAATTACAATCATCCAAACCGTCTTATGTGCAATTATTAGACCCAATTAAAGTAAGAGCGGTTGAAGGGCCTGGTTCAGGTTGCGTAATTACTTCTGATAAAAACAAAGCGATTAATGCAGATAATATTAATGAACCGTTTTGTTTATTTGAATGGGACTCAAAACCAGAAGAAGTTTTAGAAATTTCAAACGATAGTAAAAATTCATATCCCGAATTAGCTGGCGTTATTTCTAATCCTGGTCAATACCCATTACAGTATAGTCTTTACCTATATGATTATTCAGGTGAGCGTTTCAAGCTTGATGAAGGTCAGGCCAATTTAAATATTGTTGGATTTCAAGATAATTTATCGTATGGATTTGATAATATAGATCAATCCTTTATACGTTCTCTTGAGTCCATTCAATTAAATTTGAAACAAAAAATGGGTTACGATTGCGAACCCACCACTAATGAATTTACGGCAAAAGAATCTGCTATGGCACTTAATAGCACCTCTAAGCAAGTGTATTGTTTAGTTGAATGGAAGGATTTAGCTGGATTGACATCAATAAATGAGTTTTCACCTGTGCTATCTGGATATATTGACCAGGCTGGCACACATAATTTAAGTTGGACAATTAGCTCTTTTGATTCCAAAGGCACAAAATATGAGCTATTAAACGAGTCTGAAACGATTTCTGTAATAGATCCGGTTGCCCCTCAAATATCTTTAGATTCACCCTATTTTGTAAATGACAACACACTGGTCTTTCCAGTATCTACAAGAAGCTTTGGTGACGTAGAAATTGTTTCATCAAACGGAAATTTGCTGACACAAATTAAATTGAATAATGAGCTTGTAGAGGATCTTGCAACATCACCATTTTCAAATGGGAACGAGTATCTAAGTCGTATCAGAATAAAACCATTTTCTGGAAATATTCTTGAAAAAAATACCTTTTCGGTTGAATCAAAATATGAACTATTACCTGCAATTAAAGACGAGCGTGTTTATTCCAGTTATACCGTTCCTCATATCGGTATTAAACCAGCTATAACAATGGCAAAACAAGCCGTGAGTACAGATCCTTTTACAGTAGAAGTGAATATTGTTAATACCAGTAATTTAAAACAGGAATATTCTAAAGAAAGTATGGGTACATGGTCTGTACGTTTAATGAAACAAGCCACAAGTAAACAGGAGGCTGAGCCTTTAACTGATTTTATGGAAATGAATAATGGTTATGTCAGTCATACCTTTGAAGATTTGAGCATTTTTTCAAACGATAAATCTTTAAAATTATATGCGGAAGCAAAACTCCATGTACCTGAAGAATTAAGCAAAGCGGGTTATGAACGCTTAGAAATATCTAATGGCACGGCTTTTGTACAGATTTTATTGGGTAATGAAATAGACGGGGAAATATCGACCAGAAAACTATCTGGTGAAGCACCCTTTAGTACCACCTTCAACCTGAAGTTGGATAATCGTGAACTTGCGGCCTCATTAGGTACGGTGCAATGGCAAATTCGTAAAAAAGGTGATACGGCATGGATTGACGCGGACATTAATGAGGTTTCAAAACTTCAATTCAGACACACCTTTGATACGGGTGCTTATGAGGTTAGGGCATTAGTGACTAACCGGCATTCTGGCATAAGCGCACTTACTGAATTGATTGAAGTTGTAGCCTATGACAAGGTAGGAATTGAAATTCAAGGCGTGGGTTCCGCATTTATTGGTTCTACTCAGACGTATACGGCCAATCTTTTTTCAAAAAAACGTCCTACTTTAGCTGAACAGGAACAAATTAATGCCGGTGAGCTTAAACGTTCTGACATAATTTCCGGCATACCAATTGCCATTAATGATCACATCATTGAGTGGTCAATGGATGGTGGTAAAACCTTTACTCAACAGGGACCATCTATTGAACTGTCCAGCGAGGAACCCATTCGGTATTCTTTGGCTGCGAGGGTTAAACCCATTGATTCACCGGAAGATGATAAATCTGCCTATGAAATTGAGCGCATGTTAGTAAGTTTTCAAAAGGTTAAAGCCCCAGGCGTTAGAATCAGGGGCGATAGCGTTGCTGAGGTGGATAAACCGCTTGTTTTAAGAGCGGAAACATCGCTGCCTTATCGCAATATGAATGTAGAAGTTAAAGGTTTTTTCACATTACCATCTGGTGAAACGATTGAGCAATCTGAAATTACCTATACACCAACTGAAGCGGATATTGAGAAAGGCGCATTGACTTTTACCTATACGGCCTGGATTGAGGGATACCGTGAAAAAGGAGCAGAAAACACTACGCAATTCAGAACGAAAGCATGGAAATATATCTGGCCCACTTTTGTGATGAATAGTCGTCTTGATGTACGTGTTGCCCCTGCTACATCCATATTAACAGTGCGAAGCATCGGTTTTAAAGGCGAGCTGGATAATGTCAAATATGAATGGAGATTACCGGCCAATGCCGATCTGGTGAGCGATAGCCCGACAACGAAACACCTGTTTATCAAGGAGCCTGGAACGTATGAAGCCATGGTTAAGGTGTCTGATAATAGAGGTAACGCAACTGATTTAACAACCAGTTTCACCGTTACTGAAGCCGAAGCCTTTTCATTAATTGCCAAACCGTCTTATGGCAATGCGAATATGCGCGAACCGCTTAACTTGCGGTTTGGTAGCCAAATTAGAGGGGGACACCCGCAAGATAGAATTGTGAAGCTGGACTATAAATTAAATGGCATTCCAATGGAAATATCCGGCTCAACTGCCTCAGTAACTGGCCTCATGGCTGGGTCATATACCGGTACGGTTGAAATTGAGTCAAAAATGGGACAGAAACTACAGGAAACCATAAATTTTGAGGTTGCTAAAAACAAACGTCCTGTTTGCAATAACATTACTTATCGACAAACCGTTGCTTCTTTAATTCTTACTGCAGATTGTGCAGATGAAGATGGAAGAATCCAGGGTTATGAATGGTCTATAAATGGTGAAATCAAACAAACGAATTCTAACCGGTTAACGATCAATCTTAAATCAGGTCAAACCGTTCCAACCGTTACGGTATTAGCCATTGATGATGTGGGCGCACGATCATTGTTGCAAACGATGAATCCATAACATTAATCTATTGACCCAGTTACTGGCCACTTCAATTTTCGAGGTGGCCTTTTTTTTAGAAAAACTCATATTCCCCGGGGAATATTAACCTATCTATATGATTTTATTTACATTTTTAAGCATTTTATTTGTAAACAAAACGATACTTCCTAACAAAATAATAAAGGTCACAAAAAGGTCACTTATCCACAATTTCTGTGAATAACCTTGTGCAAACCCGTCTGATAAGCAACAAAACATCTAAGTGAAGTCAATAATGCGCTTTAAATAAGCAAAATGCCAAAAAATGGCTTTAAGTCATTCCTAACAAAATGGGTTCCTATATTAGACTGATTCACTATGAAAAACCTATGGAGAATGCAGTGCTTACCAAAAGAACATGGCTCTCAATGTTTATGGCCTCGCTGGTATCAACAGGTGCCTATGCGAAAATTGAGATTACCGATGAAGTACAAAACACCCTTAAACAAGCCCAAACACTTGTGAACAAAGATAATGTGGTTCCGTTGCCGATTTCCGGCCTGAATGCGATTGAGGTTGATGGCCAGGTACATTACATTTCAGATAATGGGCGCTTTGTCATAACCGGACAAATCTATGATGTACTTAGCCAAAAATTCATTGATACGTTCCCTGATATCAAGGAAGCAGCTACCAAAATAAACTTTGCCAAAATGGGTTTAGACCCAAATTCCCTGAACACATTTTCAATGGGTACGGGTAGCAAAACAGTTGTGGTTTTTGTTGATCCTGTCTGCAAGATTTGTGAACAGGTTTACAGGGAAGCCCAAAAGCTGGAAAAAGACTACACATTTAAGTTTGTTGTAGTTCCTGCCTTTGGCGAAGCATCGAATGCATTAACTAAAAAACTCGCTTGCACAACGGATAGAAAACTGGGCCTGGAAGCGTTGAAAAACGGGACCGTAAGCGATTTGGAAATGCCGGTGCCTTGTGACACCACACTCAATGATAAAACCTTGTTAACTGCTCACATGTTGCGCATTGATGGCGTTCCCTATGTCATTTCACCCAATGGCAGTATTGCCAGGGGACAGGTACTAAACCTAAAAGCATGGCTGGAGAAAAATTAAGATGAAATTCATCAAATTACGATCAAAAATCAACAAAAAATACATGGATGAAAACCTGAAAGCGTCCCGATATATTCCGACTGTTGCCTATGATCCCGAAAATGAGTTTTTTATGTTGGATGAAAACTTTGTAGGATTGGCTTTTATATGCCAGCCGTTGAGTGGTTACGATGGCCAGATTAACGACCGCATTATTTCCTTCCTGAATCAATCGTATCCAGAAAACACTGGCATTCAGTTTATCTTATTCAAGTCCCCGGATATCAACCGTCAAATGTATGAAATGATGGCCATAAGAGATGGCTTTAATGATGAATTTTTGAAAAGTAATATTGTTCAGCGTCAAGAATTTTTAACACAACATACCCATACACCCTTGATTACCAACTCTTCTAGTGCCGGTATATATAACCTGGGTTTGGTGTACGACTTGAAGCTGTTTGTCAGCATAAAGTTACCGATTGCCGGGACAGTGCCCACCGATTCTGAAATGGAAATGATCAGGGACTGGAATATAAAAATTACTTCCTCGCTCAAAAGTATTGGGCTGTATCCAGTAACAGCCAATGCGGAAATTTATATCCGGTTTATGAATACCTTATTGAACTGGAATTTGAATACGTCCTGGCGGCATGATGCAACTAAATGGGATGAAAGAGAACCCATCAATACGCAACTTTTAGACTATGGAAATGCAATAGATATCAGTGATAAGAGTCTTAAAGTAGGCGATTATCATGTGGCATGTTTATCTGCAAAGCATTTTCCTGATCGTTTTTTTCTTGGCAATGCCTTGCGTTATATTGGGGATCTAAGCGGACAAGGTTCAAGCATCAAGGACAATTACATGATTGTCACCAACATGATTATTCCCAACCAGCTTAAAACCAAAGCTGCGCTAGATAAGAACAGGAAGTACCTGATTACTCAATCGGACGGACCATTTCAACGATTCATACCTGTCATTAAAGATAAAAGAGAAGATTTTGATTTGATGTATGACTCATTGAAAGATGGTGATCATATTTTAAAAATTTCGTTTACCGTTATTTTATTTTCAAAAACTGCGGAAACTCTGAATACCTCATTGATTGCAACCCAGGCGCATTTTAGGGAACAGCAATTTGAATTGCTCGAAGATCGCTTCATGCACTTGCCGATGTTCTTAAATTGCCTTCCTTTATGCCAAGACGTTCAAGGCCATAAGGATTTATTCCGTTATAAAACCCTGACCAGTAAACATATTGCCCCGCTTTTGCCTGTATTTGGTGAATGGAAGGGCACTGGCAACCCGCATGTGTCATTAATTTCAAGAAACGGCCAGTTAATGAGCTTATCTTTACATGGAGCTGGAACCAATAACAATGCGGTGATTGCAGCACAATCCGGTTCTGGCAAATCCTTCCTGGTGAACGATTTTATTATGTCCTACCTTTCAGAAGGGGCACAAGTATGGGTTATTGACGTTGGGCGGTCCTATGAAAAGCTGTGTAAAACCCTAAAAGGTGATTTCATACACTTTGCCAATGACTCAAATATTTGTCTTAACCCATTTGAGCTTTTAGGTGATGACTATAACAATTATGAGGAACAGGAAGATACGCTGGTTGCTTTGGTAAAAGCAATGGCTTCACCAAAAGGGTTGCTGGATGAATATCAGGATGCGGAATTAAAAACCATCGTTAACCGCCTTTTTCATGAGAAAGGCAAGCATATGAACGTAGATGATATTGCTCTGCGATGTAAAGAGCATATCGACACCAGGGTAAATGATATTGGTTCACAATTAAACGCTTTTACCTCCAACGGAAGCTATGGCAAATATTTTACCCGTCAAAATAACCTGAATTTTTCTAACCAGTTCACGGTGCTTGAGCTGGACGATTTACAAGGCCGGAATCACTTACGGCAAGTGGTCTTGCTTCAATTGATTTTTCAGATTCAACAGGCGGTCTATTTTGGTGATCGTTCCGTTAAAAAAGTCCTCATTATTGATGAAGGATGGGATCTTTTGGGTGATGGAGAAACCGCACGGTTCCTTGAACATGCGTATCGCAAATTCCGTAAATACGGTGGCTCTGTCGTTTTGGCAACGCAATCTATCAATGACTTGTATGCCAATGACTCCGGGACCGCAATTGCTGAAAACTCTGCCTCCATGTACCTGCTGGGACAAAAAGAAGAGAGTATTGAATCGGTTAAACAATCCGGTCGGCTGGCCTTGTCGGAGGGTGGATTTAATACGCTAAAAACAGTTCATACCATTCAAGGTGTGTATTCAGAAATTTTCATTAAAACCCAAGAGGCCGGTTCAGGTATTGGCCGTCTGGTTGTAAGTGATTTTCAAAAATTACTGTATTCAACTAATCCAAATGATGTAGCTCAAATTACACGTTATGAAAAACAAGGCTATACCGTTGTTCAGGCCATTCTTGAAATCTTAAAACAAAGAAAGCACTAAAGGAAATTTATGAGTACAACAGATACAGATCAAATGCTGCCCGTGGAAAGCAACAAAAATTCGCTTACTAAAACGCATCTTTTTTTAATTATTAATACAGTAATGATGGTGTCGCTGGTTCTCTTTGGCTACAAGATGAAGGGTACTGTCAATGACTTGCAAAACGAGTTAAGCATGAGGCCCCCGGTCGTTATCATTGACTACACAAAAATCGTTCAAGCCTTGCCAGATAATTCATCTGAAACGACTGAAAAAGCACTATTGGCCACGAAAGATACGCTAGAAAAATTCAAGGATGCCGGGTATGTGGTGCTTAACGCTCAATCGGTCGCCACAGCACCGGAAGATAATTATTTTCCCATTTCACTAATTACCGAGTCCTTAAAATAAACCATGAAATCAAATGCATCTGTTCTGGATCAACCAGACAAAGTACAGTCAGATAAAACCCTTGAAAAAGGGCGTAAAAAATTCCGCTTTATCAAAAGTAAAGAGCAACGCAAACCCTGGAAACCGTTTCTTATTAAAACAACCGTTTTGTTAACTGTCATGGGTATTGGCATGACTTTTTTCCTAAGCCGGTACCGGATCGGTTATGACGACCAAATTATTAAATGTATCCCCGGCTACACCATGTACCTTATCGACAAGAAAGATACGGTTGTAAAACGGGATGCCATTTATGCGTTTAAGGCAAAAGGGTTAGAACCTATTTTTAAAGAGGGCACCCAAATGGTTAAGTTTGCCCGTGGCTTGCCAAACGATCAAATTGAAGTTACGCCTGGTGATTATAAGGTCTTAATTAATCATCATGAAATTGCCCGTGGCTTGCCATTGGCTGACCGAATAAGTCGGCCTAGTGACTCCTTTGTGGGTAAAGGTGTTTTGAAAGATAGCCAATACTGGTTTTTTGGTACCCATCCAGAAAGCTTCGATTCACGTTACTGGGGAGTTGTTCATGAAGAACAAATTGTGGGCCGTGCGTATCCCTTATTTTAAATTGTCCATCATTACTTTGCTTATTGGGTTAAGCCCGGCTACCTATGGGCAGGCTTTTAAGCTTTCGCCTGAAGATAAAGCGATTGTTGAACAAGCAAAACAACTACAAAACAATGCGCACAACATTATTGATTCTGATTGGCTTAGCCAGGCAAAATCAAATATGCAAACGGAAAATGCCCAGCGGTTTGTTGATGAACTGAACAAATCAAACCCGCTTCATTCGCAGATAAAGAATGCCAAACCAGAAAAAAACGGGCTGGATGGGAACTATAGCAATATTATTTTTATTTCCTACTCATTGGGTGAGCAAGCTTTAAAAGAGATTTTGAAACAGGCTTCAAATGATCCAACCACACTGCTCGTCATGCGGGGCATACCAGAGGGAACCAAAATTTGGGAAGGCATGAAGCAGTTACAGATGATGGCCATATCTTTTAATCCGGTACCCAGTATTATTTTGAATCCTGCTCTGTTCAAAAAATTTAATATTGAACATGTACCAACTATTGTAAAAATAGAAAACAACGAATCGGGCAGTCCATCAAGCAAAGATAATCTTGTTGAAATTGCCCGTGTCAAAGGAATGACGGACCCAACCTGGATGAATAAGCGCATCGAGGACGGGGATAAGGGCGATATGGGCGTTCGTGGCCCCATGGTTGAGATAGCAGAACCAGATCTCATTGAAATGCTTAAAGCCCGTGTCGCAACTATTGACTGGGAAGAAAAAAAAGCAGGGGCCTTGTCAAGGGTTTGGAAAAATCAACAGTTCTATCCGTTACCCAAAGCCACTAAAGAAGATGTACGTAAAATAGACCCGGCACTGGTGGTTACTAAAGATATAACGGGGGAAAAAGGTGAGATTATTGCCAAAAAGGGCGATACTTATAATCCTTTGGATATGCTGCCATTTGATTTTGCGTTGATGGTTTTTGACCCGCTTGATCAAAAACAGGTTGAGATTGCCAAGCATAAAGCAGAGCAATTATTGGACGATCCTTCTATAAACCAGGTTATTTATTTGGCAACCCAAATTGACCGTGATAAAGGGTGGGATTTTTTCAACGATCTGACGGACCAGCTCGATGCGCATGTGTTTTTACTAACGCCAGATATCATTTCTCGGTTTGAATTAAGGCACGTGCCCAGCATAGTGACGGCTGACGATAAGCACTTTGTTATCACCGAATTAGAGGTGAGCAAAGAAATTTTAGATATACCGGTGGACTAAATGCGATCAATAAAATCAATACTCAATACGCTGGCCGTCTCTCTGGCTACGGTTTCAGCATCATTTTTTATTTCAAATAGTGCTAACGCTACGCCAGGATGCCATGATTCAGGTTTAATCAGCGGAAAGCTGATTACCGATATTTGTTGGGAATGTGTTTTGCCTATCAGGGTGGCCGGTATACCTATTGGCGGTTCTTCAAGTGATATTCCCGATGGGGCCAGTGGTAAAATTCTTTGCGCATGTGAAGATAACCTGGGTCTACCGCATCCGGGCATTACCACATCAATGTGGGAGCCAGCCCGTTTGATTGAATTTCAACACGTACCAGGATGTTCTTCAGTGTTAGGTGGTCATCGCATGTTTCCTGGGGATCGCATTTTTATGGCAAACCAAGGTGGAAATAAGCCAAAAGGGGATAACCTAAATTTTATGCACTATCACTATTATGCATTTCCTTTGCTCATGATGCTGGATCTGTTTTCTGGTGGTGAATGCAATGCAGGGGGGTATATGGATCTGGATTTGATGTACCTGTCTGAACTTGACCCTACCTGGAATAATGATTCGTTAGCCTTTTTTACAACCCCAGAAGCAGCTATGGTGGCCAATCCAATTGCGGCTTTAGCGTGTATACCAGATGCAATATCATCTACCGCTGGCAGACCAATTAAACAGTTATTTTGGTGTGCAGGATCTTGGGGAACAATTTATCCATTAAGCGGAAACGTTGCCCGTACCGATCACGTAATTGATGTTACGAGTCTACAAAAAGTTCGTGTGTTGGCCGCCTTGCATCGTAGAGGCTTAGCCTGGAAAACAATGGGTGATGAAGGTTTATGTGGTGGTGAGATATACCCCATGTTCCCCAAAACTCAATACAAATACACCATAACTTGGCCGTATCCAGAAACCGATGATGATCATGTTACTGGTGAATCCAGTATGTTTTGGGGATCATCAAAGATTGTGCCTGGGCTGGAAAATCCGATTTACACCATTTTTAGGTGGAAAGACTGCTGCCAGACTTATTAACGTCCGAAAATGTCCAAAACCGATGCAGGGTTTTGGAAGAAGTACCTTTAACATAGTGATTAATTTAACAACCAGAATATGTTGCTATGTTAAACAGAAAATCACTTTTAAATAAAATCATATCTTCGATATTGATTATGGTCATCAGCGTAAATACCAGCTCAAGCGTGGTATTTGCGGCTGATGTCATACTTGAAAACGCACAATTAGGTGAAGCATTCGGAAACTCAATGAAAGATTCCGTGTTGATGCCCACGGAGGCAGGCGGTGTCCTTACCTTGCCATCATCCGGCCAAGGTAATGCCGTTCAAATCAACATTAATGATTTATACCCCGCCACCAGTAGCACCAATGAACGGGATGCATCCTATTACTTTCCTGGTGGGCAAATGCCTTCTGTTGATGCAATGATAGAGGTTGGCGATTCAGACAGTTCATTAAACAATGAAGGCACAAATGCCAATAAATATTTAGGTAGTGATGCATTACTTGAAAATCCTTCTTTAGCCGGTTCAGCGTATCAAATTGTACTGGATCAAGCACGGACACCAAGCCGGGATTTCAATAACGATCCGATGTTTAGACAAACCAATGAAATGTTGGATAACATGGATATCATTGCCCAGGAGTTTGCCGATTGTAATACAGAAACTTCCTATTTTGATGCTTCATTTGATGCTCACTCGCCCAGCTTTGAACGTTGTGAAAGAGTAATTGATGAATCTCAAAAATGTACTATTCAACATAATTATTCTGCTGCCGCAGTAGAACATCATTCAGGCCCATTAAATTTACAATCATGTGGAGACGGCTGTACTTCAATGTGGATTGGTAAAGTTGGCGACAACTACTGGTCAGGATGGTGTTCAATTTTTGAAGAAGAAACTGCTGTCACAGTTGTGAATCCTGATGCAATTACTTCAGTTGTTTTAGAGTATGCAAAATGGGATGACTATATGCAGATAATGGTCGGTCCAATTGGTAATGAAACTAAGGTTTGGCAAGGCCCAAATGGTAATTTTCCTCCTGAAACTGGCGGTGAATGTGAACTGTCAAAAAGTTGGTCAAGTAACCCTAACGTAGATGTCACCCAGTATTTTAAAAATGTAAACAAGGGTGATGTTATCAATTTTAAAATTAGAGTTTCTGTTAGTGGTGCGGGTGAAGGATACGGGAGATTAAAAATAAATTATGATCCATCAAAAGTAATCACCCAGGATGAATGGTCTCCAGATGGTTGTTTAAGAGCAGCTAGAGCAGTGCAAGACTCTTTTGCCGAAGGGAGTTTCACTTGTACTAATATGCCAACCCTGTTAAGCGACCGGAGTGGTAATGTTGAAAATTGCATTTCTGATAATGGCGTAAAAATTTGCGAAGAATATTTAAATCCTTCCCCATTGCAAGGGATTTCACCACTATGCAAAGAAGTACAAGTGGATGCCCAGTTTAATTTTTATAAGGGGAATATGGAGTGTTATACCGATGCAAACGGGTATCTGCAATGCCCCGAAAACACCGGTGGAAATTTAAATTCATGTAGTGAATTTGA
>LFRM01306943.1_pt1 | contig 13940 bp, 11 predicted proteins | sample 618341 | NCBI WGS metagenome assembly LFRM01 (sample SAMN03654438, study PRJNA283298) | anaerobic digester metagenome | isolation source: pool of bioreactors CSTR01a, CSTR02a, and CSTR03a thermophilic anaerobic... | place: Denmark: Kgs. Lyngby | collected 2014-05-21 | reverse complement strand
TTTAATCGCTCCTTTTTTGTTTAAATTAAAGCAAATAAGGGGTTTAATTGTTTGGTTTTTGTGCTATAATAAGAATAGAAAGAGGCTTTGAGGCCTTATAATAAGTCGGATACAATATTAAGTGATAGGATTAGGTAATCCTATCATTTTTTTATCCAGCTTCTATTACATAGGGAAATACTGCTTTTACAACCAATATGTTAAAAATGCTAGCACTACAACAAGCTGGCAAGCCAGCATTGCCATATTGCCAGCAATGCCAGCAGAGCTGGCAGAACCAGCATTGCCAGCAAGCTGCATTTTTATGATAAAAATATTTGGTTATGAAAATATCGCAATTATATTTTACAATGCATAATTTTTATTAGTATAATGCGAACCCATTAATGAAAACATGCTACTTTATCTCTATTTCACACCTATCTTGTGGTGAAATATTCCAGAATAAATCCTATGTATCTAACCTTACTCCCATAAATCATCCATCAATTTCTTTATCTTTTCTTTCCTTTTTGCTGTCTCATCAGCATCTATGCTTATAACCAGCACATCACCTTCTCTTGCTCCTTTCGGAACTAGAGATATTGGCATATCTACCATGGTCATATCCGGTAGTTCAACAATCGCATAATCTCCTTCAAACCTGTCTATAATAACTTTCACAGCTTTTACCTCCTCTTTACTTTTACCTTGGTGGGTTGCAAACCTTGCAAGGTTCATAACCGTCCGCTTTGGCCTTTTCCAAGTTTATTGGTATTTTACTGCTCTTCAGGTCCTACAATCACTCCTATGATACTTGGACCCCGTCTTTGTAATATAAACTATTTCCTCATTATAATCAGTTTCAGATTTAGGGGTAGTAGCTTCCTTTTTTTCCTCTTCTGCTTTATCACTTTGACTTGATGAAGCACTTTTTGCTATGGAGCTGGCCTCTTTATCAAAGGTAATATTTGTGCCGTCTGAAGTAGCAACTATGGTTCCCACTTTGTCGGTCCTATACACCTTAACACCGTAACTATCCAACCGTTCCAACACTTCTTGGGTAGGATGACCATAATTATTACCTTTACCCACACTTATAACAGCATATTTAGGACTTACACTTTTTAAAAACCTATCTGTAGTGGATGTGTCCGATCCATGGTGTCCCACTTTTAGTACATCAAATTTTACCTCGAAGCCTTTCGACAAAATTTGATTTTCAGATGTACTTTCGGCATCCCCGGTAAACAGGAAAGCCGTGGTACCGAACACAATTCTAGTAACTACAGAATAATCATTTAAACTCTTATAACTGGAACTGTTAGGAGCTAATATCTTAAACCTGGCACTACCTAACTCATACTCATCTCCAGGAATAGGAGTAGTTATCTTCATGCCTTTGCTTTTAATTGTTTCGAGGAGAGTTTCAAAGGTCTTTGTGGTATGAGACACCTTCGACATTATGATCTTTTCTACCTCGAAAGCATTTATAACTTCAGCAGCACCTCCGATATGATCTGCGTGGGGGTGCGTAAGGATTAAATAATCCAACTTTTTAACGCCTTGTTTTTTCAGATAGCTAACTATACCAGAACCATAACCCCTATCCCCTGCATCTATAAGCATTGCATTACTGCCGGTAATAACGAGAGCAGAGTCTTCCTGTCCAACATCCAAGAAATGTACCTTAAGTTCTCCTTCTACCTTTGTTTTAACTTACTCTTCCTGTCTTCTCTGTTCCTCTTCCTCTTGTTTTTTTGCTTCCTCTAGCTTTCTTTGCTCTTCTTCCTCTTTAGTCTTTTTCTCTTCTTCCTCGATTTTCCTCTCTCCCTCTAGCCTTGCCTCATCTTCAGGCTCTGTTTCCTGTTCCAGCTTTTCCCCCTCTTCCTTTAAACCTTGTTCCTCACTATCACTTTCCTGTGCCACTAAAGATTCCTGTGATTCAAACCCAACTTCTTGTTCTTGTCTGCTACGCTCACTAGGCTCCTCCATAGAAATAGCCTTTATAGCAAGAACAAATGATAGTACGAGGGGAACTAACACTTTATAGACTGGGATTCCTTTCTTTTTAAATCGGAACAGATCAATGAAATTCAGTATCAAAAATGGGCAGGAAAACATAAACAACCCAAACGCTTGATTAGCAACAAATATTAAAAGAACCAAAAAATAATATATAGCAGAAATAATTTTTTTCCATTTAGTATTACTTCTAAATCCGGGTATGTACTTTAAAATATTATTCATTTCTACCTCCTAGGACTTATATGTATATACACTAAAGTTAATTTTTCTACACCATTTATTTAACCTCCAATTTAGCAATTCTTTTTTGATGATTATTTTTATTATCAAATTATAACCAACTGTTATTGCAACTTAAAAATATAAAACCATTCTATTCGCTAATGAATATTAATTCTAAAACTGCCCTTATTCTTACTATTCAATAATTTCTTTCAATGCAATTTTTTGGTTGAGCATATTTTTCTTTTCATATAGATTGATATAATAACTTTTTGCAATCTTTTTTTCTCGATTCTTTTTAACTAAAATTTCAGCTATCAAATTTGCAATTTGTTTATTCTCATCTTTTGGCAATATAAAAAGCGAATTATAGTATAGTAATTTCGCAAGAATAAGTTCACGTATAAAATCTGTTTTTATCTCCGATATAAATGTATGCAAAACTTCAATATATCCGGGCAATCTCATATCAGAATATAAACTAACGAGCATAAATTTCTCAATGTCAGTATTTGCTTTTTTAATTTGCTCACTTATAATTAAATTTAGTTTTGGAGACCCTAAATTTTCTAATGCTATTAACTGAATCATTAGTGGTACTCCAACAGTTAAAATATAGTTAAATTGTTCATTTAATTCATCAATAGTCTCGCCATTTTCTAGTTTTTCTTCTATGATTTTTTCAAATATATCAAATATAAATCCGATTAATATACAATATTTATTAATGCATGTTGCCAACGCTTCTTCCTTTACTTTCTTATCAAGCAACTCACAATTTCTTAAAATTTTTGAATATAACTCAAGATTATGGGAAAAAGTTTCTTTAATATCTTCTTTTTTCTTTTCTATAATGTGTTGTGAATCATTATCATAATCTGTTGCGTCTAAAATAATGTCTTTTTGTTCGGTAGTTAGCTTTATCGTTTCAAGATCTTTACTTATATCTCTCTTTTTTAGTTCATTATAGAGTACACTATTTATTTTTCTATCATCTAATTTCTTAATATCAATGGAACGCTCAATTTCTTTAAATGAATTGATTAGTCTTTCTCTTATTAACATCATTATATCTTTACTTTTTCTATTTAGACCAGTCAAGTATACTATTTCGTTTTTATAATTGATATACATATCTTCAGATAATATATATTCCCTAAATTCTTTATTTTCAGGCATGTCCATATATTTTGCAACAAAAAATTCGAAGAAACATTTGTAAACAAAATATATTTTATTATCCCTAATAATAAGTAATCCTCCAGTTAAAAAGTCCTTTCTAACCTTTTCAATGTCAATATCTAATCCTTTTTGCTCGAAATACTTGGATGCAATCTCGTTAAACTCTTCAATCTCAAAATAGAACTTATTATTGATAACCATATTGTAAGCTAGAAACGCTAGAAAATCACTCTTAATTGTAAAATCGATTGCTCCATACTTTGCTTCTTCAAAATTTAATTTCTCGAGTAAAGTTTCTATGAATTTTTCGATTAATGCAGATTCATTAACTGGATCATAATTTGATTGTTTCTCTATAATCCATAGAATTAATGATACCGCTAAAGGTGTCCTAGGAATCCCAATAGCTTTTAATATGCCCATAACTCTGTCTAGTAACATTTCTCTATCTATTTCAACTTTTGAATACCATTTATTCACTAATTCCCTAATTTGGCTTCTTCGCAATGAATAGATATAGTAAGCCTTATATTCTAATCCTATATCTGGTATTTCCTCGAGCCCTATTGAATGTAGTATGTTTTCATCCGCTGTCATTATAATTCTATTGGCCTTATATTTATTATAAAAATCACCTAGTATACTCAAATTTTTTGTATCATTAAAGTCCACATTGTCTATTAGCAACAGACAATTGCCTTCTTTAAGATTAGTTTCTAAATCGAATTCATATACACCATAATTCATTAAATAATTCATCATTGCTTTTTCGAATATATTTTTTCCTTTGGGCAAATCCCTAAAATCAATTATAAATGGTATAATTATTTTAGAATTACTAGATTCATTAATATAGTGCTTACAAAGATAATCTAACAGAGTGCTTTTTCCCGACTCTTTTTTCCCTAAAAAAAGAACATTATAATCAGCATTAATAATTTCTTGTAGATTAATAAATTCTTTATCAGGTTTTATATATCCCTCTGGTTCATCCGATATCAGTGGCTTAACAAATATTTCTTCGACTTTTTTCGGTGCCATTGTATCCAACGAAATGGAAGTTAATAACTTTCTATCAATATCAGAATATACCCCATTTTTTATTGTTTCAATTACATCAATATTTCTTTTATATACATCTAGTTTTTCCTGATTACCCAATGTATATGTTTGAATACCTTCACTTATTATCGAAATAGCTCTATCAAATTCTTTTCTTTTATCAAAGTACTCCCTCAATTTAATCTTAACTTCCTTAAGGTTATCATCATACTCTACAATTGAATATCCGTTATAAATCCTCCCTTGATATAATGAGCCACATTGAATGAAAACCGTATTTGCCACATTTGATATAATTTTGGATGTGTTTAGATCATGTATATGTCCAGTAAAAATTAAATCAAAACTTTCCAGTAAAGAACGCTTAACTGAATTCCTGTCAAATTCTTTTAACCACTCTATAGGGTGATGGAATAGTGCAATCTTTAAATCGCAATCTCCTAGAGATTTAAGAGAATGATAAATCTGTCGCTCACTCATTAATAGTTTTCCATAATCTTGCTCTCCTCCGTAAGCTGCCCAAGAAGTGTTTAAGCAAGCAATACCAACATCAATATTTTGATAATTTACTCTATATGTAGCCCATAATGAATTCCTATTCAACAGGCCTGTTTGCTTGCCATTATAAAACAAATCAATGAATATGTTAAAATCTTCTAATCTCTTTAACAAACTATCATTTTCCTCAATATTATCAATAAAATCATTAAGTTGTTCTCTGTTGCTGAACTTATCAGATAAGTTTTCATCAATAAATGGTTTAATTTTTTCTCTATTTACATCATGATTCCCCGGTACGATAAAAAATCTATCTTTCGGTACTTTAGTAATGTCTAACAACGGCTTTATGAATTTTTCTTGTGCTATGTCATATTGATATTCTTCATTCAGCCCTAATGCTCCATTGTTGATCAAATCTCCAGTAAAAAATATAAAATCAATTCTTATATTTTGCTTTTCTATATCCTTAAATAAAGCATCAATAACTATCTCAATATCTGTAAGTTTTCTACTATCTATATGTAAATCGGATAAATGCAGAAAATTTAATGACATTCTACTCTCCCCTCCTTAACTTCATGGTTATAAAATTTTAGTATTGTTAATAATAGTATTATAGAGGTGATTAAAACAATGAAGAATAATACCAATAATAAACCCAATACATCCATTAATTCTAGGTTAATCAAGCTGCTTATGTATCAACAAGATAAAAAAGTAATAATGTCAATTTTGAAAAAACTTGCCGATAAAACTCCTCAAAATGCGAAGATCTAGCATAATCTCTCCCTTCTTTTTGTTATACCAGATATTTAAGCCACTTCATCGAACAGAGCAACTGCCTGTTCTAAAACCAGTTTAACTACATTATCCAGCTCTTTTTGATCTCTAAATCCTTTTCTCCGGAGTAACCTTTTCACTGTCGCCCTGATGGATGCCTTAATATTCTCCTTGATGGTCCAATCAACTTGCCCTTGGGTTTTACTCTTTATAATTCTCACTAACTCCCTCGAAATTTCTTTAACTTCTTCATCATTTAGCATGGCTTCCCTGCCCTGCCTTACAATATCATAGAAAGCAACTTCTTCCTCGGTTAAATTCAATTCTTGGGCTCTTTTATCCATATGTTGCATTTCTTTTGCCAAATCAATAAGGTGTTTAATTACTTCCGCTGATGTAATCGTTCTATTATGATATTGATTAATCACTTTCTCTATCATTTCCTTGAAAGAAGCATATTTTACTTGATTTTTCCGTGCTTTAGTCTTAATCTCATCATTCAGTAATTTCCGTAATACTTCTATCTGCAAATTCTTGTTTTCATGACCCGTAAGCTCATCCAAAAATTCATCACTTAAAATTGATAAATCCGGTTTTTTTAGCCCCGCTGCATCAAATATATCTATCGGCTTATCACTTGCTACTACTCCCTCTGAAACAATCTGTTTTACCGCACTGTCCAGTTCTTCCATTGAAAGCCCTTTTGGAGGCGTGTACTTGACAACATTACTTCGTACAGCCTGGAAAAAGGCTACATCAGAACGTATTGCCATTGCTTCTTCTCGAGGTACAACCAAAGCAAAAGCTTTACTCAATGCTTTACATTGATCAAGAAAACCCTTCTTCGTTCCCTCGTCTTTATTGATAAGCTCCATGCCTTTTTTCAATAAATATAGCTTATCTTCGGCACTCCTTCTCTCCCAGTCACTAAAATCTAGCCCGTGGAAATATGAACAAACAATATCGTACTTCTCCAACATAATCCTTATAGCTTCATCTATGGGTAATGTGGAAGATTCATAACCTGTGCTTCTTGTGTAATTGGATAAAGCTTTTTTCAAATCGTCTGCAATACCTATATAATCAATCACTAACCCAGCGGGTTTGTCTTTAAATACTCTATTGACCCTTGCTATGGCTTGCATGAGGTTATGTCCCTTCATAGGTTTATCTATATACATGGTGTGTAAACTCGGTACATCGAATCCTGTAAGCCACATATCTCTAACAATTACTAGTTTCAGCGTATCATTTGGATCTTTCATTCTCTTTTCAATTTCTCTGGTCTGCATCTTGGTCAAAAGATGGGGAGCAAATGATGCTGGATCTTTGGAAGGATTACCCGACATGATTACCTTAATAACACCTTTATCAACATCTTCACTATGCCAATCAGGTCTTATTTTTATTATTTCGTTATATAGGTCTACGCATATTCTGCGGCTCATACAGACAATCATGCCTTTGCCATCCAGAACCTCACATCTTTGTTCAAAATGTGTAACGATATCCTTGGCTATAGTCTCTAATCTTTTCTGTGTCCCGACCATAGATTCTAGTGCTGCCCATTTGCTTTTCAGCTTATTCTTAACCTCTTCTTCTTCTCCCTCGGTTACTTCTTCAAAATCTTCATCAATAGCCTGATTAAACAAGTGAAGCTTTACCAGTCTTCCCTCGTAATAAATAGGAACAGTTGCTTTATCTTCAACTGATTGTTTCATGTCATAAATACTAATATAATCGCCAAATACTTGTATGGTAGACCTGTCTTCAAGATCAATCGGTGTTCCTGTAAATCCTATAAAGCTGGCATTAGGCAGACCTTGTCTTATATTTCTAGCAAATCCATCTATAAAACCATAATTGGATCTATGAGCTTCATCCACGATAACAATAATATTACGACGATCAGAAAGTAGCGGAAATGTCTTCCCCTTATTTAATGCTTTTTTTAACTTTTTATCAGTGTCTATTGCATTATCTATAGAATCAGCCTGAAATTTTTGTATAGTGGTAAAGAAAATTCCTCCTGCTACAACACTAGATAGCTTTTCTCTTAAGTCTTCCACACTTTCTGCTTGTTTTGGGTAAGGGATTAGATCATTTGCATCGCAAAAGGTTCTATACAATTGATCGTCTAAATCATTTCTATCTGTTATAACGACTATAGTTGGGTTCTCTAGAGCTTTTTCACGAATAATCTTTCCGGTATAAAATACCATAGAAAGGCTCTTTCCACTTCCTTGTGTATGCCAAAAAGTACCAATTCTCCTATCTCCTTCAGGCGAGACTGCTTTTATGGTTTCTTTAACTGCTTTGTTAACTCCATAATATTGATGATACATTGCCATTATTTTTATGATAGAACCTTTAGTAGTCACAAAAGTAGTAAAATTACGAATCAGATCAAGTATTCTATCTCTATGAAACATTCCCTTTATCAATACTTCAAGAGGCGGTTTGTCCCTCACATCATGTTCTCCATCAATTGATTTCCAAGCAGTAAAACGCTCCCAAGGTGCAGTTAGAGTGCCCGCTTTGGCTTCAGTACCATCAGATACAGCACAAATTTCATTATATGCAAACAAATCAGGAATATCCCTTTTATATATATTTAACTGCCTATATGCTCCTTCAATAGTAGCGTCTTCATCCAGCGGATTCTTAAGTTCAAAGATTCCTATAGGTAGACCGTTTATATACACTATAAGATCAGGTATTCTAACTCCAATACCTTTTATCTTGACTTGATTGCAAACCAAGAAATCATTATTGTCAACATTATCATAATCAAATATCTTTACAATTTCGCCTATTTCTTCCCCTTTAGAATCACGCCTAATTACTATCGCCCCATTACGATAGATATTATGTATCTCTTTGTTGTTATGTTCTATATTCGGGTATTGGAGGGTTTTAAGCTGCCTGATAGCATCTTCAATACAGCTAGTAGGCAATGTTGGATTTATTCGAGTTAAAGCATTATATAACCTGTCTTTTAATATAACTTCCGAATAACTTCCTCTGTCGCCTATAGGAATTTCAGTGCCGTGTAAGTATTCATAGCCGATATCTCTGAACCATTTGATAGCGGCCTGCTCTACAATACTTTCAAAAGCTGTATTTAGGGACACTTTTTTCACCTCTTTATTAACTACTTTTACACTACTCTAATTTCACCTGATATTAATTTAGGAAGTAAAGTATCACGGAGTTGGGATAAAAATATATTCATTTTTGTATTGTTTAATATTTTTTCGTCCACTGGCTGTACTAATTCGTTAAACTCTCTATAAATGTAGTTTGGAGGGCAAATTATTGGTAAGTTCTCTATACTAGCTTTATTAATAGCTGTAAATACCGATCCACTTTCAAATTTAGTCCAATTTTTTTTCTGATTTAATAATAAGTAATATAAATAATTGTTAGATCCTTCTTTCATCCTTAATGAGCAAAGTCCTCTTCCTATACAGCATTTTTCAATAGCTATATTAACTTCCCCTACGGGAGCTCGAACACTTAATAATATATCGCCCATCTCCGCAATTTTTTTTGGCTCTGAACAGTATATAGTACAAGATGGATATCTAAACCCAAAATCCTTAACTCCCTGATAAAACGCTATTCCAACTCCCTCTGTATTATATGTACTGGAAGGAGGAGATTGCCCCATATTAATATGGCATATTTCTTTTAAGGTTCCTACCTTCCATCCCTTCGGTATCGGCCCCAATTCGCTATCTACAAATTCTCCCCCGCTGGATTTATAAGGTGCTCCGTTCTCGTTTGGAAATTCAAAATCAATAAACCAGTGTTTGAATATTGCTTGAGCTATTTCTTGCAAGATCTTGTTTATCTCGTTATTGAGCTCTATTTTGTCGTCAAAAGCAGAAAGGATGGAGGCAATTTTTCGTTGCTCGGGTAAAGAAGGAAGCTTAATCATCACTTTTTTTAAATGATTCCAATCTGCTCTTGGCATTTTAGTCCCTTTAGAAGAAGCAGTAGCTATATCAATAAATTTTTTCGAAGCTATAACATAAAAAAGAAAGCTTTGATCTGCTATATTGCAATCTTTAGTTCTCAAAACCATTATATCAGTTGAACAAACACCACTAAAGCGGGGTTTATACACTTTTCTAAAATAAGGTCTTAATTTACCAAATAATATATCATTTGGTTCAAATCTATATTTGTTACTTATAATATCAGTGGACATTCCTATTCCAGAAAGCCTTAAAGTTCCTTGTTCTATATGCTCTAATCCTAAATATGGTAAAACTTCTTTTTTATTTGGCTTATATATGTCAGTTACAACATCTAATAATTGACCCAACTCAAATTCTTTCCACTCACTCCCCATACCCCAATTCCTCCAGATTTGCCTTTATAATTTCGTCAAGCCTTCTTGCTTCTTTCATCTGCTGATACAGTTTTTCAGTTAACTCTGCCATTTTTTCTTCAAAAGGTATATCATCTTCTTGCATATCTTCTATACCTACATATCTTCCAGGTGCAAGGACATAATCGTTTTGTATGATAACTTCCATAGGCACCGATGCACAAAAACCCTTTATATCTTCATAGCCATCTTCATTTCTCCAGTTGTGATAAGTCCTGGCAATCTTTTGAATTTCGTCATCAGTAAATTCTCTATGGGTCCTATCCACCATGACACCCATTTTTCTAGCATCAATAAAAAGGGTTTCCTTTGTCTTTCTTCCCTTGCGGATAAACCATAAGCATGCTGGGATACCAGTTGTATAAAATAGTTGAGGGGGTAATGCCACCATACAGTCTATCAAATTGTCCTCAATTATTTTCTTTCTTATCTCGTATTCTGCAGTATTACTAGTTGTCATAGAGCCGTTTGCCATAACAAACCCTGCTACACCTTTTGTTGGCTCTAAATGATATATAAAGTGCTGAATCCATGCATAGTTCGCATTGGAATCTGGAGCTACCCCATATTTCCACCTAACATCATCAGACACTCTATCCGCTCCCCATATGCTATCATTAAAAGGTGGATTCGCCAATATATAATCAGCTCTTAAATCTTTGAACTGATCGTCAGTATAGGAATTTCCCAATCTTATATCTGCTTCTATCCCACGAATAGCTAAATTCATTTTACACAGTCTTAAGGTAGTCGGGTTAGATTCCTGCCCATACACTGAAATATCGCCTTTCTTCCCTGCATGCGCTAAAACAAATCTCATACTTTGAACAAACATACCCCCTGAACCGCAACAAGGATCAAACACTCTACCATGTAACGGCTGAATCATTTCCACTAGCAATTTAACAACACTCTCGGGCGTAAAAAATTCACCGCCCCCTTTGCCCTCCTGCTGGGCAAATCTTCCTAAAAAATATTCATAGACTCTACCCAATACGTCATTCTCATTATCTTCTTCAAATTTAATATTCCCTATAAGATTAACTATTTCACCAAGAGTGTGAGGGTCTAACGGTGCTCTTGTATATACCTTCGGCAATACTCCTCTCAACTGTTTGGGATTTTCCTTTTCAATTAAATCCATGGCATCATCCAATAACTTCCCAATATCACTTCTTTGTGCATTAGCCATTAGATATTCATATCGGGCTTTTTCAGGGACAAAGAAAACATTGGCAGATAAGTACTCATCCTTATCCTCTAGTATATATTGCGCATCTTCTTCACTTTCACAGTAATAATCCTTATTATTTGGATCTTTAACTAACTTTTGCAATTCCTCATAACGATGTTTAAAAGAATCCGATATATACTTCAAAAATATAAGTCCTAACACAATATGCTTATACTCCGATGATTCCATATTATTTCGTAGCCTATCCGCAGCTGCCCAAAGAGTTGAAGCAAAGTTTAAAACACCATCGTTATTTTGAGCCATAATGTATTCCTCCATCTTTATCTGTTCTAGTATATAATCAATTATTACTGTTGTAAATATTTACCAATCCGCCTTTTCGTGGAAATAGGTATAAACCATACTCCTTAATAACCTGCTAATAGTCATTCCATATTTCTCCGCAAGGTTTTGAATATATTCAAACTCATCATCTGAAACCTTAATGTTAATAGTTTTGCCTTCTTTGCTACGAAAAGAATAGTCCTCTAACAACTTATCCGGTTTGTAATTATAAAGTATATACATTACCATTTTAGCCCGTGTGGCGGCTAACTTATGGGTGTTTGCATATTCCTTCAATCTTTTGTGTATATACGGCGTGACCGCTGTCCATACTTGTTTCTCTTTTTTCACCAAAGTCTACCTCCTCTTTATCTATATCATATAATAAAATAGCAAGCTATGGAAGAGTTATCTAGTTTTTTTCTTTATTTTTATCTATTTTTTTATTTCATTTTTTAGGTTGTCTATATTGATAACTTCCATTACTATGGGAGAATGCTTGCGCTAGAATAATTTAACTATTTGGAATACAAAATTATATAATTATTACTAGAAATATAAAAGAACAGGTATTAGCCTGTTCAAAAAAACATTAACTTTCCATTTGTTACTTCATTTTTCTCATAATTTAACAATATATTTATTTGCCGATGTTTTCTAATCATAGAAAAATTTCTTTTTCATGTCCAACTTATTTCCTAGTATCCTCAAAAGATATTTTAAGCCCTAGTTTTACTTATAGGAATAGAGCTATGCCTTATAAGGTCTTTTTCCTCGATAACACTTAATTCTATATCCTAGAACCAAAATTCTACTCCGTTTACATTAACCTGTAAAATCATGTTATCTTCATTATTTTTCGGCTTACTAAATTCTAGGGTTATTCCCCCTAAAAAATCCTCTATGATCGTTCCTTCATCTATCGTATATCCATTATCTAGCATACTCACTAATTCCGTAAAAATTATTCTTGCCAATCCAGGATCTATTGGTTGAGTGATCAAAAAGTCTGCTTTCCCTCTTGAATGCAGTATGCCATGCGTATGGTAATTTATTTTACCATTATTTACGCTGTCTCTTTCAAGGTGAATATAAAAACCATACTTTCGCCACATACTAATATCGTTTTCAATACTAGATTTGTACATTATTTATCACTCCTAACACTCTAATTAATTATTGAATTAACTTTTCCTAGCTATATATGTATAAGTGATAGGAGTGACTTATAGAATTGAACCAATATTATTATTTGATTTTGATATTATCAAAAAATAATCTTCAAAGTCAAATTTTACCTCAAGGTAAGTGTTAATATTCATCTAGTCGATTTACACTTCTTATCTTTTATTCTTTAGAATTAATAAAAAACTTGATTTTTGTTTTCATCTTTTAATAGTATGAATGCAACACAGATAAAACAAAGCTAGGAGTGAAGTATAATGGCAAAAACAGTAGATAGTATAAAGGATTTTAAGACTCTAAAAGTTTGGCAAAAAGCGAAAGAACTAACAAACAGGATATATGAAATAACACAGAAATTCCCAGCGCATGAGCAATATGTTATAACACCCCAAATTCGTAGATCAAGTGCCTCTATTGGAGCAAACATAGCAGAGGGTAACGGACAGCTGTTCCCCAATAAGCAAATTCAATTTTTAAGTATTAGTCTCGGAAGTGTGGCAGAAACTAGAAATTGGTTAGATCTGGCCAAGGAATGCGGATATATTTCAGAAGAGGATTTTGTTGAACTTGATGAAAAATGCATTGAAATAACTAAAATGCTATTAGGTTATGTGAAAAGTGTGAGGAAACAAATAGAGAATTCTAATACCAAATAATCTTATAGTTATAGTCCTTTATAAGTTTTAACTAACTAGCTGAATAAGAGACATTAAAAAACTCGAACAGTAGAAGCTCATACTCTTCGATATTTATAATAGTGCTAAAATTTGTTTTATTTTTTCCGCTTAAGCCAAGAGTTATATCCTAATCCACTAAATCTTTATATGATTTATTTATAAATGGAACATACTCGTTTATTACCTGATCCATTATTTCTTTATTCTATTTTTAAAATAACCACATTCTTCCAACCTTTCCCTGCAGAGCTCGATTTCCTCTTCTGTAAATAAAGGCTTAAATTCATCTCTTATAACCAATGCTTCTATAGATAAATCTAGTCGCCCTAACTCCAACAACTTTGTGAATCCTTCTCCTCCAGCTGGCTTTCTAATAAGGATCTTCGCTGCTTCGACAGGTCCTCTT
>LFRM01164383.1_pt2 | contig 13945 bp, 10 predicted proteins | sample 618341 | NCBI WGS metagenome assembly LFRM01 (sample SAMN03654438, study PRJNA283298) | anaerobic digester metagenome | isolation source: pool of bioreactors CSTR01a, CSTR02a, and CSTR03a thermophilic anaerobic... | place: Denmark: Kgs. Lyngby | collected 2014-05-21 | reverse complement strand
TACACCAGCTGCCACTTCCAGATGACATTGAGATAAACACAAAAACTGTGATCGGAAAAAAGTCGAAGCATCCTCTACATTTAGATATGCCGTTTTACGTATCTCATATGTCTTTTGGTGCCATCTCCAAAGAGGCTAAGATTGCTCTTGCAAAGGGCTCATCGATCGTTAATACTGCTATGTGCTCGGGTGAGGGTGGTATGCTTGCGGAATCTCGAAAGGCTGCAAACATTTATATCTATGAACTGGGCACAGCGCAATTTTCACATGATGAGAAAAGCATTAAACAAGCAGATGCTATTGAAATTAAGATGGGGCAAGCTGCAAAACCCGGGTACGGTGGTTCGCTGCCTGCGGATAAAGTTTCAGCTGAAATAGCTGCAATACGTGGTATCGCGCCTAGTGACGACGGCATTACACCTTCACGCATGACAGGTGTTGATAATATTAATGATTTGAAGGACATGGTCACGTGGCTAAGAAAGATTACTGACGGCAAACCCATAGGCATCAAATTTGCGGCAGGACATATAGAAGAAGATTTAGAAGCTGCTTTATATGCGGATCCTGATTTTATAACCGTTGATTGCCGAGGTGGAGCAACTGGGTCTGCCCCTACTTTCATAAAAGATAATGTCAGCGTTTCTCCTGTATATGCAATAAGGCGTGCACGAAGATATTTAGACAGCAAAGATAGCGACGTATCGCTATGTGCAACTGGAGGTTTCCGTGATTCTTCTGATATCGCAAAGGGGCTCGCGCTAGGAGCTGATGCAATCGCGCTTGCTACTGCATCTATGATCGCTATCGGATGCATTCAATCAAAGATCTGCCACACAGGAAGATGTCCTGTTGGTATTGCAACACAAGATGAAGACTTGCGCTTGTTATTTTCTGAAAAAGACGCTTTAGTAGGATTTGAAAACTTTTATACTGCGACAAACAAGGAGCTTAAAATATTAGCTTCCTCAAACGGTAAAGACGATGTTCATAAACTTAATACTACTGATATTATGACAGATAATGCCGATGTGGCGCAGTTTACAGATATTGAGCATATATAGCATCCGAGACTTGAATGCTTTTGTTGCTACTACAATAAAATTAAAGCAAATTAAAAACCCCAAATAAACCCCAAAAATAAAAATAAAACCTGTAGTCAAAATGATTACAGGTTTTTTAATGGTGGAAATGGTGGGAATCGAACCCACGTCCAAAAGCACATTCATGAGACTTTCTTCGAGCGAAGCTAATACTTTATATTTCGCAAATTCAGTCGCTTACTAGCAAGCTAAAGTTTTCGCTATCTCGTTATTCCCTTACAGTACCGAGAACTCTTGCAAGGTTGTCCTGTATGTTTGACGTCTTACCTATAATCTACAGGTGAATCATAGAAGACGCGCGGGCTGACTACGCAGCTAATGCGAAATTGTTATTATTTTTAGCGTTTATATTTAACGGCCACTTTTAACGTAGACTTGGCAACTACGGCTCGCTTATCCCACTTCAACACCCCTGTCGAAACCATTACATCCCCTCAAGGTGAAACAAGTGTTCTTACATATATTTTATCATTTGTTGGACTGTTGTCAAGGTCATTCCTAAAAGAACAAGGAAACTGCACAATACACTAACAATAGCGCCATAATAGTGTTGGTTGCTTTAGAATATTTAGAAAAAAACACCTTCATTGCAGAGCCAAAGGCTGACCAAGTTAGTGTGCATAAAAATCCTACAAAAGCTAGCATGAAGGCAAAGAGGCTTAATACTAACATGTCGTTAGGGTAATTAGGCATTATATAAACCTGCATAGAAACGATTCCATAAATCAGTGTTTTTATATTGGCGAACTGAAGAATAAAACCTTCGCGAAAGCCAAATTCTCTCTGATTTGAATCACTCACAGTGCCAGCCCTAAATATGTGCCAAGCAAGATACAGCATATATCCAGCACCTACAACTAAGAGATATGGCTGTACTTTAGGTATCAATGTTGATAAAGTACTGCAAAAAAAAGTTACAAGCATCATCAGTATTGTAAATCCAACTAAAATACCAAAATTAAAACTGAGTCCTTTTTTAAATCCCTGCCTGCTTCCGCTAGACATTGAGGCAATATTGTTTGGACCAGGCGTAATTCCAGTTATAATGATGTAAGCTATAAAATTAGCCCACGCCATATTATCTCATGTCCTTTTTAAATGCTCTATCCATTTTTCTGTCAGCATCTTTTTTGGCAATAGTATCTCTCTTATCGTAAAGCTTTTTACCTCTAGCTATGCCAAGATTTAGCTTAGCTCGTCCGTCCTCATTTATATACATAGACAAAGGTACGATTGTAAGGCCTTGCTGTTTTAACACATCTTCAATTTTATTTATTTCTTTTTTGTGTAGTAATAATTTTCTTGTTCTTAAAGGATCTACGTTATTAATATTGCCCTGTTCGTACGGGCTAATATGCATTCCGCAAATATATATCTCACCATTTTCAATTCTAGCATAACTCTCTTTGATGCTGACCTTACCGTTTCTTATTGATTTTATTTCAGTACCCGTAAGAACCATTCCAGCTTCATAAGTTTCTAAAATAAAATAATCAAACCTTGCCTTTTTATTATTTGCTACTTGTATTTTTTTACTTTTACCCATAATTAAACATCCTTATTAGTCTAAAGTTCCAATCTTATCGAAAGGATAAACTCTAAACACAGCTTTTCCTTCTATACTTTCCTCTTCTACATTACCAACTTCTTCATACCTGCTGTCTAGGCTAACGAGTCTGTTATCACCCATTACAAAATATTCAGCTTTTGGCACCAAATAGTTTATCAGCTCTCCGTCAGTAATCCCCTCATTTAAATATTCTTCCTCATACAATTTGCCATTTAATTGAACCTTACCGTTAGCTATGGTAATAACGTCACCAGGCAAACCCACTATCCTTTTTATAAGCCACTTATCTTTGCCTTTATCATCCTTAAGCTCACTCTTAAAGACGATGATATCACCTCTATCGGGTTCATCAAATTTATATGCCATCTTGTTTAAAAGTAGGTAGTGATTCTCATAAAGCGAAGGCTCCATTGAACTTTCCTTAACTATCGTCGGCTTAATAAATTGTAGCACTATTATAGCAATAACTAAAGCAATAATTGTATCCTTTAGCCATTCTTTGGCTGTGCTACCTTTCTTTTTTGTTTCCACTTCCACTATAACGACTTCCGGTGTATTATCTTCCATCAATATCATCCATTATCTGCTGAAATGTATCTGGAATTTCTGCGGATAATTCCTTTCCTTCTAAGTATTTCAAGCCCTCTAGGCATTTTTTAAACACCAATTTATAACTATGTAAAAGCTGAGTATTCAATTCAAAATCTTTTCTAAATTTAAAGTTTACTGATCTTTCGCCATATTTAACATCACCAATTACAGGATGACCTATGCTACTTAAATGCGCTCTTATTTGGTGAGTTCTTCCTGTAATTATATTTACCTCTACCAAAGTATATCCTCTGAGCTTTTTAATCGGCCTAACGACCGTTTCCATTAGTTTGCCTTCTTTATAGTTTTGATTATGAACAGTGATCATATTCTTTTCTTCATCTTTAGTCATCTTAGAAGAAAGAAACATTTCTTTGTCTATATTTCCTTTAACTATGGTTAGATAATACTTTTCAATATTATCTCTATTTCTCATCATCTCGTTTAGTTTTTTTACAGCCATAGCGTTTTTGGCAAACAAAACAAGACCTGTAGTATTTCTATCTAGTCTATTAACGGGAGCTGGAACAAAGGTTTTTTCTGTTCTTGGTTCGTATGCTCCTTTTTCTATTAAATAATCAATTACCTGGTTTGTAAGATGGTTTTTCTTTTCATTTTTGTCACCATGAATAAGAAGTCCAAGAGGTTTATCTACTACTATAATGTTATCATCTTCGTAGACAATTTTAAACTGCTTTTTAACCCTAACCCTATCTCTTACATATGTAAGTTGTTCAATTTCATAATCCGAAATATAAAGAGTAATAACATCACCTTTTTTAAGCATGTCATCAATTTTTTTTCTCTTTCCATTTACCTTTACGTCTTTTCTAATAATCTTAAATATATGACTAAGAGGCGCATTTTTCAGGTATTTTTTTAGAAATCTATCTAGCCTTTGGTCTTTTTCATTTTCACCAATTATAATTTCTTTCACATTAACACCTCCTTTAAATAATATGAGACTAATTTTATCACAACACCCATTAATTTACAACTCTTGTCGTGATTACAAAACATATTTTTCATTTGAAATATATTGATATATATGCTATTATATGAAATGATGAGGAGAAAAATTATGCGAATAATCAAAAACTTTTTTCACAATATTAACGACTTAATAGTAGTAGCAATAATCTTGGTCGCTGCAGCCATTCTTATATATTGGAGATTAGATATAATCTTAGACTATCCGGAGCAAGTTTTAGATAAGCAAAACACTTCTACAGTAGTTGATGATATCGATTCTACAGACGGAGCTGTAACACCGGAAAAAATTACTCCTACTGAAGAAGAACCAGAACAAGAAGAAGAAAAGCCTGACGTAGAAGAACCAGCGATCGCTGCAGGTTCTGTATTCAAAGACGGTAAACTTAAAAAAGATACCACTGTAGAAATTGAAGGCGGATCTGCTACTGTAGCTGCAAATTCACTAGTTGAAAGTAACTTCTTTGAAGACTATGAGCAGTATTCTGTTGCTGTAAAAAGTTTTGACAGAAAACCTGAAAATATTAGAGCAGGAACGTACAGCTTTAGAGAAGGTACTAGCTTAGAAAAGGTAATTAGTGCTATTACTTTCTAATTTATATCTTTGATTACTGGAGGTAAACAAAACAATGGAGAATCTGAATTTAACCATGCTAACCGATTTCTATGAAATCACAATGGCCAATGGTTATTTCCGAACAGAAATGAAAAACAAAGAAGCATGCTTTGACATGTTTTTTAGAAAAGTACCTGATGGCGGCGGCTTCGCTATCATGGCTGGGGTAGAACAATTAATTGACTACCTAAATAATCTACGTTTCACTGAAAAAGATGTGGAATATCTTAGAACCAAAGGTGTTTTTGATGAGGAGTTTCTACAATTCCTTTTAGATTTTGAATTCACTTGTGATGTATGGGCAGTTCCAGAGGGAACGCCAATATTCCCTCACGAACCACTTATCACTATTAAAGGGCCAGTAATACAAGCTCAGCTTGTAGAAACTATGGTTCTTCTAACAATAAATCACCAGAGCCTTATAGCTACTAAGGCTAACCGAATTGTTAGAGCTTCTCTAGGAAGACCTGTAATGGAGTTTGGAACAAGAAGAGCTCACGGTGCTTCTGCTGCGATATATGGTGCAAGAGCCGCATATATTGGTGGTTGCGCTGGAACTGCATGCGCTATAGCAGATAGAGACTATGGTATATCAGCGATGGGTACTATGGCACACAGCTGGGTTCAAGTGTTCCCAAATGAATATGATGCTTTTAAAGCCTATGCTGAAATTTATCCAGACAACGTAGTACTATTAGTAGATACCTACAATGTCCTAAAATCAGGAGTTCCAGAAGCAATTAAAGTGTTCAAAGAAATGAAGCCTAAAAAGATGGGCATCAGAATAGATAGCGGTGATATCGCATACCTGACTAAAAAGGCCCGTAAAATGTTAGATGCTGCAGGATTAGAGGAATGCACCATTGTAATTTCAAATTCACTAGACGAGTACATAATTAGAGATGTAATAATGGAAGGTGCTAAGGTAGATTCCTTCGGTGTAGGTGAAAGACTTATCACTGCAAGATCCGAACCGGTGTTTGGCGGCGTGTATAAACTGTCTTCTTTAAATGAAGGCGGTAAAATGATTCCAAAGATTAAAATCTCCGAAAATGTAGAGAAAATAACTAATCCCGGTTTTAAAAAAGTTTATAGATTATATAACAAAACAAACAATAAGGTTCTAGCCGATGTAATAACTCTGTTTGATGAAACTATAGACGAAAATGAAAGCTATGAAATCTTCGATCCTAACGCAGTTTGGAAACGTAAAAGATTAACAAATTTTTACGTAAGAGACCTAAGAGTTCAGCTTTTTGACCATGGAAACTGTGTATACGAATCTCCTAATATTGAAGATATTCAGGATTACTGTAAATCAGAAGTTGATACCTTGTGGAGTGAAACATTAAGATTTGAAAATCCGCAACCATATTATGTGGATCTTTCCGAGAAGCTCTGGACTATAAAGCAAGACCTTATAAACAACGTAATAAAATAGAAATGATTAAAGGGTTATCAAATGATAACCCTTTTTAAATACTCTCCAGTATATGAATCTTTGCACTTAACCACCTCTTCGGGAGTCCCTGTGGCCACAATGAGCCCGCCTCCGTCTCCACCGTCTGGTCCTAAGTCAATTATATGATCGGCTCTTTTAATGACATCTAAATTATGTTCGATTACAACTACAGTATTTCCAGCATCAACAAGCTTATCTAAAACGTGAAGTAGTTTATCAACATCTGCGAAATGAAGGCCCGTAGTAGGTTCATCCAATATATATAAAGTTTTGCCTGTGCTTCGTTTTGATAGCTCTGTGGCTAGTTTAATTCTCTGCGCTTCGCCACCACTTAGTTTAGTTGAAGGTTGACCAAGTTTAATGTATCCCAGTCCAACTTGATCTAAAGTTTCAAGGTGCCTCATTACTATCGGATGATTTTTAAAGAATACTAACGCTTCGCTTATGGTCATGTCTAGTACATCATAGATATTCTTACCTTTGTACTTTACTTCTAAGGTTTCCCTGTTATATCTTTTACCCTTGCAAACATCGCAAGGCACATAAACATCAGGCAAGAAATGCATTTCTATCTTAATTATGCCGTCTCCCCTACAAGCTTCACATCTTCCGCCCTTAACATTAAAACTAAATCGTCCCTTTCCAAACCCTCTAAGTTTGGCTTCGGGAAGTGATGCAAATAGATCTCTAATTGATGTAAACACACCAGTATAGGTCGCTGGGTTTGATCTTGGTGTTTTCCCTATCGGCGCCTGATTGATATCAATTACCTTATCTATATTTTCAATTCCAAGAATTTCCTTGTGCTTACCTGGCTTAGCTATGGTCTTGTTTGTAATAAAAGAAGCGCCTTTATATAGTATTTCATTTACTAGGCTACTTTTCCCGGATCCCGATACACCTGTAACACATACGAACTTTCCTAAAGGAAATTCTACATCAATTCCAATTAAGTTGTTTTCAGTAGCTCCTATTACTTTTATTGATTTGCCGTTGCCTTCTCTTCTTGATTTTGGTACTTCGATTTTCCTTTTGCCAGACAAATACTGCCCCGTTATAGATTTCTTATTCTTAATTATAGCTGCCGCTGTTCCCTGAGCAACAACTTCTCCTCCATTGACGCCTGCGCCAGGCCCTATATCTATTATGTGGTCAGCCGCCATCATGGTTTCTTCATCATGCTCAACTACGATTAATGTATTTCCTATATCAGCAAGCTCTCTAAGGGTTTCTAAAAGCTTTGCGTTATCCTTCTGGTGTAAACCAATACTAGGCTCATCTAGTATGTACAGAACCCCCATGAGTTTAGATCCTATCTGGGTAGCTAGCCTAATTCTCTGAGCTTCTCCTCCGCTAAGCGTCCCACTGCTTCTAGATAATGTGAGGTATTCTAACCCTACATTTAATAGAAACTCTAGCCTCTCATCTATTTCCTTGATAATTTCCTTGCCAATAATCTGCTCAGTAACAGTAAGCTTTATACCATTAAAGAAATGAGCCGCTTCTTTTATTGACATGTCCGTAATCTCAGAAATGTTCTTCCCGTTGACAGTAACTGCCAATACTTCTGGCCTTAGACGTTTGCCGCCACACTCAGGGCAAGGTTTAAGTTCCATAAGCTTTCCGATTTTTTCTTTAATGTAATCCGAATCCGATTCTCTGTACCTTCTTTCTAAGCTATTTAAAATGCCTTCAAAAGTATGATTCATTTTAGAAACTGCTCCGGTGCTTTTACTCGTATATGTATATTTAAGTTTGTTCTCCCCAGTTCCATAGAAAAGTTCATCTACAAATATCTCTGGAAGATCTTTGAATTTAATTTCTAAATTTGTATTGTTCTGCTTTGAAAGAGCATTTAGAACTTGTCTGTAATAACCCATAGCATCTAATTGACCAAATACATTGCCAAGAGCTCCATCTACTATGCTTAGATTTTCATCCTTTATTAGATTTTCAGGTATAATTTTCTGAGTGAACCCAAGTCCCATACATCTTTCACATGCCCCAAAAGGACTGTTAAATGAAAACATCCTAGGTTCAAGTTCCTCTAAACTCACTCCATGCTCAGGGCAAGAGAGTTTAGTGCTATATATTTTTTCTGTATTTTTTTCTTCACCTATCGTTACTACATTTAAGAGTCCTTCTCCATGCTCTATTGCAAGTTCCACAGATTCTGAAAGTCTGCTTTCTATATCTTCCTTGATTTTAAGCCTATCAACTACAATTTCTATATCGTGTTTAAAGGTTTTATCTAGTTTAATTTCATCTTCTTCTAAAAGGTATATATCACCATCAACTCTTACTCTTACAAATCCTTCTCTTTTTATCTTGGTAAGAACATGTGCATGCTCTCCTTTTCTTCCTCTGATAACAGGTGCTAATAACATTATCCTAGCGCCTTCATCTTCAGATAGTATATTATCTACTATCTGGTCTACGCTCTGACTCGTAATCTCTCTACCACAAATCGGGCAGTGGGCTGTTCCTACTCTAGCATAAAGAAGCCTGAGGTAATCATAGATTTCTGTTACTGTTCCTACAGTTGATCTAGGATTTTTACTAGTAGTCTTTTGGTCAATTGAAATCGCAGGAGACAAACCGTCAATGCTTTCTACATCTGGCTTATCCATTTGCCCTAAAAACTGCCTAGCATATGCAGACAGGCTTTCTACGTATCTTCTTTGGCCTTCAGCATATATTGTGTCAAATGCCAAAGATGATTTTCCTGAACCAGAAAGGCCTGTGAGCACTACAAACTTATCTCTAGGTATCTTTACATCTATATTTTTTAAATTGTTGGCTTTTGCACCTTTTATTACAATATCTTTTTCCAAGTTATATCCTCACTTTACATTCCATAATAATATCTCTAAGCTCAGCTGCTCTTTCGAATTGCCAATCATCTGCAGCTATTCTCATTTCTTTTTCCAGTTTCTTTATATATATTTTTAGTTCTTTATTAGTCATCTCTGAAGGATTTAATCCCTGACGCTCTTCAATTGGAAGCGTAGCTTCAATTATATCTCTAATAGGCTTTATTATACTTTTTGGAGTAATGCCGTTATCTTCATTAAACTTATTTTGAATAGCTCTTCTTCTCTCGGTTTCACTTATAGCTTTGTCCATAGCTTTGCTTATTTTATCGGCATACATAATAACGCGGCCCTTGTCACTTCTTGCCGCTCTACCAATTGTTTGAATTAAAGATGTTTCCGTTCTAAGAAAGCCCTCTCTATCTGCATCTAGTATTGCTACAAGCGAAACTTCTGGCAGATCAAGTCCCTCTCTTAGAAGGTTTATTCCTACTAACACATCGAACTTTGCCATTCTAAGGTCTCTTAGTATCTCTATTCTCTTTAATGTGTCAATATCTGAATGAAGATACCTTACTCTGATGCCAGCACCTTCTAAATACTTAGTAAGCTCCTCTGACATTCTCTTTGTTAGGGTTGTTACTAGCACCCTCTCATTTTTATCTGTAGCCTTATTTATCTCGCCAATCAGGTCATCAATTTGACCTTCAGTTTTTCTAACCTCTATTATTGGATCTAGCAACCCCGTAGGCCTAATTATCTGCTCGGCAGAAATGCCTCCGGCTTTTTCTTTTTCGTAATCAGAAGGCGTAGCGCTTACATAAACCATCCGATTTATCAGCGATTCGAATTCTTCAAATTTTAATGGTCTGTTGTCTAAAGCAGACGGCAATCTAAATCCATAGTCAACTAGTGACTGCTTTCTAGATCTGTCTCCTGCATACATGGCTCTAAGCTGTGGTAACATTACATGGGATTCATCCATAATTATTAAGAAATCATCTGGAAAATAGTCGATTAATGTAAAAGGCCTAGTTCCTGGCTCAAGCAAATTAAGATGCCTTGAATAGTTTTCTATACCTTTGCACGTGCCAATTTCTGTTAGCATTTCCATATCATAGTTAGTCCTTTGCTCAATTCTCTGAGCTTCTAACAACTTACCTCTGTCTTGAAACCAAGCCAGCCTTTCTGACAGTTCTTCTCTAATTGTTCTATTAGCTATTTCTATGTTCTCTTTAGATGTTACGTAGTGAGATGCTGGGTATATGGCTATGTGATGCCTTATTCCTAAAATCTCTCCAGTAAGAGGATTCATTTCCTTAATCGACTCTACCTCATCACCAAACATTTCTATTCTTATAGCGATATCACTGCCAGCGGGAAATATGTCAATTATATCACCCCTTACTCTAAACGTGCCCCTCTGAAAATCTATATCGTTTCTTGAATACTGTATTTCAATCAGTTTATATAGTATTTCTTTTCTATCTTTTGTCTGCCCCGGCCTAAGTGATAGCACCTGGTTTTCATAATCAAAAGGGCTACCTAGTCCGTATATACAAGATACGCTGGCAACTATTATCACATCTCTTCTCTCAGCTAAAGCCGCTGTTGCTGAGTGCCTAAGCTTTTCTATTTCTGCGTTTATTGCTGAGTCTTTTTCAATAAAGGTATCAGTCGATGCCACATAAGCCTCAGGCTGATAATAGTCATAGTATGATACAAAATATTCAACGGAATTCTCGGGAAAGTATCCTTTAAACTCTCCATGTAACTGGGCCGCTAAAGTCTTGTTGTGGGATATGATTAATGTTGGTTTATTTATTTTTTCGATTAAATTAGCCATGGTAAATGTTTTGCCGGACCCTGTAACACCCATGAGCGTCTGAAATTTCTTTCCGTTTAAAAATCCCGAGTACAGTTTAGAAACCGCCTCAGTTTGATCTCCCATCATTTTATATTCTGATGTTAATTTAAAATCCATACTATTCCTTTTGTTTTCTGTAATGTATATAATAAAATCTCACTAATTAGGCTAGCTCTTTTATGCTAATAATACTACATAAAATTATACCCTAAATTAGCTATATTAAACCTTTTGAACATGTAGTATTGATGAACGTTTGTTCTTCATGAGTATTATACTATGATTCTGAATTATTTCAAGTTGTTTTTATTAACCTTTCAAGCTGAATGTTTTTAAATTTTCTAAGTTTTTATTCCACTTTATTTAAAAACCGAGAAAAGCTTTTGAGCTATCTCGGTCAATCTTCTTATATTATATACCCATACTATTCTTTCGGTTTTCTGTAGAATCTTCCACCTACATATCTTGTTTCTAATATATTAGTAAAAGCCATTGGATCGACTTGCTTTATACCTTGATTCACCTTATCCGTCTCTTCAGCTGATACAACTGAATATATTAAGTTTCTTTCTTTTCCCTCAAATAATCCTTCCCCTTTAAATAAGGTGGCATCATGATGAGTTAACTCTGTTATCTTTTGATATACAGCATTTGGTTTTTCGGTAATAACAAGGAAGGTCTGCTTTTGTTGTCTTTTATATATTGTTTGGATAAGTTGGGTAGCCGCATATTGAAATAGTATTGAATACATTGCTTTGTTAAAGCCAAATATAATACCGGCTACTGTTAAAATTACTACGTTGCCGAAAAATATGTAGTTCCAAACATCGATCCCTTTTTTTTCGGAAAAGTATATTGAAAGGAAGTCACTTCCTCCACCGCTAGCACCAACTATTAGGCATATTCCTATAGATACACCGTTTAAAATCCCACCAAACACTGCGATTAAAACTATATCATAAGTTATCGTAATTAACGGCAGAGTATCTACCAATAAGCTAGTAGCTACAATTACATAAAGTGAATAAAGGGTAAATTTCTTTCCTATATACTTAAAGCCAATCCAAACTGGTATTAAGTTAATAGGTACGTATATTAGAGTATAAGGTATAGACGTATCAAAGAACATTGTAACTATCCTTTGTATTAGTATTGTAACCCCCGCAAAACCTCCTGGATATAAGTCTCCAGTACTTACGAAGCTATTTATATTAAATGCATAAAGAAAAGCTGCAAAGGTTAGTATAGTTATCCTGATGATTTCCCTTTTAAGTCCGCTATTTCGCTCAATTATTTCCATTATTCTTATCCTCTTTAAAGTTTAGTGACATCTATCCATTCCTTGGCCTGTGAGTATTCAAACAGTTCTTCGCAGGAAACTTCTATTGCACTGTTACTGCTTCCGCACGCAGGAAATATTGTATTAAATCTTTTTAGGGATTCATCACAGAATATTTGTACCTCTGGATTTTCTATTGCAAAAGCACACACTCCACCAATTTCGTGGCCTGTGTACTCTACTACCTCTTCAGGTTTTAACATCTTTGCCTTAGTAGAAAACTTCGCTTTGAATTTCTGATTGTCTATCCTTGCATCTCCTGCTGTTTGGATTAATATGCAGCCATTTGGAGATTTAAATGATAACGTCTTGCAAATTCTACCATTTTCTACGCCTGCTGCCTTAGCTGCTAAATCGACAGTTGCACTAGATTCCTTGAATTCCATAATTCTCTCGTCGGCCTCATATTTTTTCAAATATTCTCTTACTTTATCTATAGCCATATAATACCTTCCTATTTAATCCATTAACATAGCATAATTATATCATTTTGCTTCTAGATTACAAGAGTATAATCTTTGTAGAGTGTGTGATAAGTATGAAAATGAGCTAAATTTTAACTCGCAAATTCATCTAATTTGTTTTTTTAAACAAACTTTCATTTTTATTTTTATTTTTATTGACAGCTTAATGCGTAAATGCTATAATTATCAAATTAGTGAGTAAAGCTATGTAATTATTTATTTATACATTTTATGGAGGTATTATAATGGAAAAAGACAACAACCGTGGCCAATGGGGAAGTAATTTCGGCTTTCTTATGGCTGCTGTAGGTTCAGCAGTAGGACTAGGTAACCTTTGGGGGTTCCCTTACAAAATGGGAGTAGGCGGAGGATTTGCTTTCTTGCTTCTTTACTTAATTCTAGTAGTATTTGTAGGTTATATCATGCTAAATACGGAGTTAGCATTAGGTAGAAAAACAGGTACAGGTGTTGTGGGCGCGTATAGGGCAATAAGCACTAAATACACTGCCATCGGTTGGATGGGCGCGATTGCTCCATTTCTAATCTTAGGTTTTTACAGTATGCTTGGTGGTTACTGTATAAAATATGCAGTGTCTAACCTAGGAGATTTATTTAATGCTAGTTGGGGAGTTAACAGCGCTGATGGTGGCGAATTCTTCGGAACTTTTATTTCCAACCAAGCAGAAAGTAGTATTTATACTGTAGTATTCATTGCACTAACAATTCTAATTGTACTGCGCGGTGTATCTAAAGGTATTGAAAAATTCACAAAGGTTGCTATGCCAGCGCTTTTCGTAATGCTAGTCATCGTAATAATAAGAAGTGTAACACTTCCTGGTGCTATAGAAGGCTTGGAATTCATGTTTAAACCTGACTTCTCTGTATTCCAAGGAACAGGATGGATTACTGTACTAGCATCTGCAGGTGGTCAGATGTTCTTTACACTTTCACTTGCAATGGGCATCATGGTTGCTTATGGATCATATCTGCCTAAGACACAAGACATTAATAAGAACGCAATGATTATTCCGATTGCAGATACAGTTATAGCTATCATGGCAGGTCTTGCTATAATGCCAGCAGTAGCATCCGCTGGTATGGAATTTGGCGCAGGTCCTGGATTATTATTT
>LFRM01397392.1_pt2 | contig 13949 bp, 14 predicted proteins | sample 618341 | NCBI WGS metagenome assembly LFRM01 (sample SAMN03654438, study PRJNA283298) | anaerobic digester metagenome | isolation source: pool of bioreactors CSTR01a, CSTR02a, and CSTR03a thermophilic anaerobic... | place: Denmark: Kgs. Lyngby | collected 2014-05-21 | reverse complement strand
CTTTAAATTAAATATTTTGAAATATCTTTTTATTATATTTTAATTTTATAAATATTTTAAATTGTTAAATATGACTTGCATTTTTATAGCAGTGGTAGTATAATTATTAAAGTTCAGTATAGGTAAACAAATAGTTTAATAAATACAACAGGGAGGTCAATATGGATATTGGTCAAAAAATCAAAGAATTAAGATTGAAAAATGGTCTTACTCTAGAAGAATTAGCAAGCCGTTGTGAGTTAACTAAGGGGTTTTTATCACAACTCGAAAGAGATCTAACATCTCCCTCCATCGCAACTCTAAGTGATATTTTAGAAGCTTTAGGTGTAAACATGTCTGATTTTTTTCTTGAAGAAAAAAGTGAAAAGACGGTATTTAGTCAAGATGATTTCTTTGTAGATGAACAAGAAGATTATAAAATTACTTGGGTAATTCCAAATGCTCAAAAAAATAGTATGGAACCCATTTTAATTGATATTGAATCAAATAAACAATCGATGATTATTGAGCCCCATGAAGGCCAAGAATTTGGTTATGTGATGAATGGTAAAATTACTATTGTTTATGAAGATCGAGAAGAAATTGTTAAACAAGGTGAAACATTCTATTTGTTTGGAGATAAAGAACATTATTTGTTAAATAAGACAAATAAAAAAGCATGTGTTTTGTGGGTAACAAACCCACCAATATTTTAGGAGGTAGACGATATGTCGAAAGAATTAATTAGATTTGAAAATATAGTAAAAGATTATGATGGTCAATTGGTATTAAAGGGAGTAAATTTATCAATTGAAGAAAATGCTTTTGTAACATTGTTAGGACCATCAGGGAGTGGTAAAACTACCTTACTTAGAATTTTAGGTGGGTTTTTAGAAGCGACAGAAGGCAAGGTCTTTTTTGATGGTTTAGATATAAGTAAAATGCCTGCTTATAAAAGAGAGATTAACACTGTTTTTCAAAAATATGCTCTTTTTCCTCATATGAATGTATATGAAAATATTGCGTTTGGATTAATTATCAAAAAAGAAGACAAATCAGTTATACCTACTAAGGTTGAAGAAATGTTGAAGCTAGTTGGTTTAACTGGTTATGAAAAACGTGAAATTAATACATTATCTGGAGGTCAACAACAAAGAATTGCAATTGCCAGAGCACTAATCAATGAACCTAAAGTTTTACTGTTAGATGAGCCTTTAGGGGCCTTAGACTTGAGATTAAGAAAAGAAATGCAATTAGAACTAAAAAAAATTCAAAAAGAAGTTGGAATTACTTTTATTTATGTAACTCATGATCAAGAAGAGGCATTAACAATGTCTGATGAAGTAGTTGTTTTAAATAATGGAGAAATTCAACAAATTGGTAGTCCAACTGATATTTATAATGAGCCTGAAAATGAATTTGTCGCTAGATTTATTGGGGATTCAAACATTATTCCAGGTATTATGCATAAGGATTACTTGGTCGAGTTTGATGGTCATAAATTTGAATGTGTCGACTTTGGTTTTGATGAAAAAGAAGAAGTTGAAATTGTTATTAGACCGGAAGACTTTACAATTGTCACAGAACAAAAAGGTCAACTAAAAGGAGTTGTGTCATCAGTTATTTTTAAAGGAGTACATAATGAAATAACCGTTAAAACAGACAAGCGTGATTATATGGTTCATACGATCAAAAATTTTGATTTAGATAAAAAAGTCGGACTATTTTTAGAGCCAGAAGATATTCATGTTATGAGTGAAATGAGTTCTTATTAATGAAATCATTTAGAAAATTAGTCTATCCTTACATTGTTTGGATAAGTATTTTTATTGTTATACCAATGCTATTAATTTTATTATATGCCTTTACTAGTCCGGGTAATGCGGTTACAACAATTAATTTTACATTAGACAACTTTTACAAGTTTTTCAATGCTGATTTTATTAGGGTTTTAGGCAGATCATTTGTTTTAGCTGTAACGACAACATTTTTTTGTGTAATAATTGGCTATCCAGTTGCTTACTCTATTTCAAAATTAAAACCAAGGTGGCAAGCTTTATTTATTATTTTAGTCACTGCTCCTCAATGGATTAATATGTTAATTAGAACATATGCTTGGATTGGGATTTTAAATGACAAAGGTTTATTAAACCAATTGTTAGGATTTTTCAACATTGGGCCTCTTTATATAATGAACACAAATGTTGCGGTTTTAATTGGGATGGTTTATAACTTTTTACCGTTTATGATTTTACCAATACACACAATTTTGTCAAAAATGGATAATTCGTTGATTGAAGCAAGTTATGACTTAGGGGCTGATCGTTTTGAAACTTTTAAAAAAGTAGTTATGCCACTTTCTATTCCAGGTGTTTTGGCTGGTGTCACAATGGTGTTTTTACCGTCAGTTTCAACCTTCTTTATTCCTAAATTATTGGGTGGTGGAAAATCACTATTAATTGGTAACTTGATTGAAGAAAAATTTATAACAAGTGGTGATTGGAATTTTGGAAGTGCAATTTCATTAATTTTAGCTGTATTAGTTCTAATTTCCATTTACTTGACAAGAAAAATTGATAAAGATAAAGATGGAAACAGATTGGGAGGGATGATGTAATGATTGGTGAAAAAAGAGGCGGAATCATTGGGAAAATTGTTATTAGTGTGACTTTAATATTTCTCTATATTCCTATAATTACAATGATGGTATTTAGCTTCAATGAAAAAAGATCATTAAGTGTTTGGGGTGGTTTTTCCTTTAAATGGTATATTAAGTTATTTAGCGGTCGCCAAATGATGGAAGTCGTCATAAATACTGTAACTATTGCTATTATAGCAACAATTGTTTCCGTTATTATTGGAACTATTACCGCTATCGGACTATCTAAATCTAGAAAAGTCTTAAGAAACATCGTTTTAAATATTAGCGACTTGCCAATGATTAATCCTGATATAGTAACTGCGATTGGCTTAATGCTTTTATTTTCATCCTTTGGTTTAAACAAAGGTTTTGTGACAGTGCTTTTAGCCCATATTATCTTTTGTATACCTTATGTAATTTTAAGTGTGTTACCAAAGATTAGGTCTTTAGATAATAACTTGGTTGATGCAGCAATGGATTTAGGTGCTACACCTTGGCAGGCATTAGTGAGAGTTATCTTACCTCAACTTAAATCAGCAATTATTGCTGGAGCGCTAATTGCCTTTACAATGTCTTTTGATGACTATGTTATTTCATATTTTGTTACTGGTAATGGTTTTAAAAATATTTCAATATTAGTTTCAACAATGGGCCGTAGAACAAACCCTTCAGTAAATGCTTTATCAACTATTTTTGTTTTAGTTATTACTGTCGGTTTAATTTTGTATAACTTAGTACCAGCGGTTAGTAAAAGAGATAAAGGAGTAAAATATGAAAAAATTGATTAGTGTTTTAATCGTCTTGCTTCTTTTGACTGGTTGTCTCAACAATCAAAGATCAGAACGTAGTGTTTTAAGGGTTTATAGTCCATCAGTTTACATTGACGAGAGTATAATTAGTGAGTTTGAAGATATATTTAATGTTCGCGTAATTTTTGAAGAGTTTGAATCAAATGAACAAATGTATACAAAACTTTTATCAGGTAATACTTATGATGTACTTGTTCCATCTGATTATATGATTGATCGTTTAATACAAGAAGAGCAAATTCAACCAATAGATTTTGAATTAATCACAAACTTTGACTACATTAAAGAAGAACTTGTCAGTCAAGATTATGATATCGAAAATGCATATTCCGTTCCTTATTTTTTTGGAAGTGTTGGTATTCTTTACAATAAAAATGAAGTTGCTTTAAATGATTTAGAAACACAAGGTTGGAATATCTTTTTAAATGAAAAATATAAGAATAATTTTTACTTCTATGATTCTGAACGCGATGCCTTTATGATTGCTTTAAAGGCTTTAGGATATTCAATGAATACAAGTAATATGGATGAAGTCGATAAGGCCTATGATTGGCTTGTAGAGATGGCAAACAAGATGAGTCCAGTTTATGTATTAGATACGGTAATTGAGGCTATGCTAGATGGAAACAAAGCTATGGCGGTTATGTATTCAGGTGATGCAACATATATTATGAGTGAAAATGAAGACATGGAGTTTTTTATGCCAAATGAGGGTACAAACATTTGGACTGACGCAATGGTAATTAGTAAGGATGCTCAAAATGTTGAGATGGCTCATGAGTGGATTAATTTTCTTTTAGACTATGATATGGCTTATGCAAACTCTGTCGAAGTTGGCTATTCTTCTCCAGTTAAAGATGTTTATGATGATATTTCTAGTGAAGATGGAGAATATTATGGCATTAGTGCCTATAGACCACGGTTGGGTTATGAAAGAGATGAAGAGTTTACACATAACGAACCCCTTAGAATTGCGATATCTGATTTATGGATAAAGGTTAAAGCTAAGTAGTTTTATAAAATGTAACAAATTTAAAATGTTTAGATCGCCAAAGAAAAAATTTCCATATAGTTAGCTAAAAAGTTTATAAATTATAAAGTGTTATTAATTTACTGAGAAAAAAAGGGACATATTAATGTGTCCCTTTTGAAGATTTATTGAACAAATTGTTCAATAAATTTATCTTCACTTTTAGTTTTCATGCTTTTAAGATTTGCGAGCAAGTAAGGTCTAAAGTCAGGCCTTAAAAAATAATAGTAATAAAACCAAAGTGGATAACCCTTAGTATTCAGCTTGTATCCACCACTGTGAACAAATTGTAAGTTAGCTACTAAAGGATATAAATGATAGTTTGTAAATTCGTCACCACTATAATCAGTGTTATTTAAATATTCACACACATTGACAGTGCCATATAAGCGACAAGTATTTGGTCGTTTTTCATAAATTGAACATCTACGACTATTTAACATTATACAATCTGGCAAATTATGGTAGTTCACATTTTCTCCAAGTTGAAAATCTTCACCAATATTAGCAAGTAGTCGATTAGAAGTTAGAGGATCTAATCTCTTAATTTCAAAAGGCAAGTATTTTAAAAAGAAATTATAAGTAATTTCAGCCTTTTTATAAAAAAAATCAAGGTTGACTGGCAAATTTAAAAGCCCATCTAAAGTAAGATAAAACTCAGATTGAGAAGCATAAAAATAATCACGACAACAATCAACACAACCTTTTAGACAAGTGTTTAAATATTTATTTTCTAGTAAAAAACTATCTACTTCTTCGATATTTTTTTTCATTAAAGCTATTTTATCCATATAATCACCTTTTAAAATTATATCATACTTACTTTTAAAAAAATCAAATTTGTTTATTGATGTTTTTATTGCACAAAGGACTATAATAATATAATATAGGGCTAGTGTTAGGAGGACGCAATATTGAAATATTTTAAACGTATATTTAAAAACCCATTCATTAGCATGCTAGTAATCTTGACATTGTCATCTTTGGCAATTTTTGTTACGATGCGGGATGATTTTGGTAGTGTCTTAAAAGCTATTTTAAGCGTTCATCCTATTTACTACTTTTTGTTAGGGGGTTGGGTGCTTTTACATCAATTTCTTAAAGGTTTTATTTTAACAACGATAACAAGATCAATAAAACCAGATTATGGATATTTTCAAGGTTTTGTTAATTCTATTTCGACCTCATTTTTTAATGGAATAAGTCCAGGCGCCACTGGTGGTCAATTATCTTTACTTTATTTAAATTCTAAGCAGGGAATAAAGACAAGTGATTCAACGAGTATAATGTGGTTTGACTTTATGCTATATCAAGCTGGCTTGTCGATAACCGTATTTTTTCTTTTGGTTGTTGGACGCAGTTATTTTTGGAGCCATCACGGAAATTTACTACCATTTATTTTAGCTGGCTTTGCAGTTAGTGTTGGAATTGTTTTGGGTTTGTGGGCAATCAATCGTTTCTCTTGGGCGTATAACTTTATTTCAACAAGTGGGGTTAGAATTGGTAGTAAGTTAAGACTTATAAAAAACCGTGACAGAGCTTTAGATAATTTGAATCTTCAAATCAAAAACTTTGAAATTCAAACTCAGAAATATAAAGATAATCCAAAAATGACGGCTTTTGTCTTTATATTAAATATAATTCGAAATTTAATGCACTTTGCTTTTCCATTTGTAGTAATTTTAGTTATTGTGCCCAATGCGACATTTGAAGCATTGTTGCCAGCCATGACACTTATGGCCTGTATTGACTTAATTGACGTGTTTTTTGTTGTTCCTGGGGCGGCAGGTATGACTGAATATTTATTTGACACTTTATATGTTGGCTTATTTTTAACTTTAGGATTTAACATAACACTTGTTTCAAGTGTCTTGCTTATTTGGAGATTTTTTAGCTATTATTTTATAATGTTGTGTGGTGGTCTCACCTTTACTGGTTTTAAACTTTATCATTACAGCAAATTAAAGTAAATAAGTTGTTAGAATTTAACTTTTTTCCTTAAATTGTTATAATGTATTTGGGAACAGAGATTATTCCCCCCGAATATTCTGTTTCTACACAGAAATGTGTTATAAGCCCGAATGACTAAGTCTTTCGGGCTTTTTTAATTTGTACAAAAAAAGGTTGGAATAATCCAACCTTAAGACATTATTAATTTTTTAATGATCTAAATAGCCAGATCTCAATTAAGACACCATAAACAATACCGGCGACAAAACTAATTGGATCAAGGAAATCAGTTGCACTATAAAATGCAAAGGAAACCAAAAGACCTAAGATTGCACCGCGAAGGATTGATTTTTTAAATGTTGTTTTTATCCAAGGTGCACCAATAGTTAAGCCAATAATAACTCTATTAAACCATAAAGCAAAAACAAAGGTTGTTGAAGCACTAGAGTTAGATCTAACATAGGCTCCAATTACACAAAAAACTCCTAATATTGCTCCTGCAATAAGCGCTTCTTTTAATCGTTTACTCATTTTAGTCCTCCTATTAAATAAATGAATTATTTACAATTTTATATTAACTTACTTAGACTTTATTTACAAACCTGATAATCTTTAAAATTAAAATAATAAAAAAAGGTTAACCATAAATGGTCAACCTAAATTTATTAAATGGTGGGGCCGGGGGGACTTGAACCCCCACGAGCTTACGCTCATTGGATTTTAAGTCCAATGCGTCTACCGGTTCCGCCACGGCCCCATCTGGAGGTTCCTGTCAGATTTGAACTGACGGTCACAGAGTTGCAGTCTGTTGCCTTACCGAACTTGGCTAAGGAACCAGAGTTTATACCTGCTCCTCTTGGCGCTAACTTATTATACAATACTTAGATTTATATATCAAGGGTAAAATAGCAAGAAAGCTAAAAATTTAATAAAGAAACTATTATATGTCTAAATCACCCATATTTTGCTTTTTATGTTAGAATATTTCAAGGTGATAAGGTGAAAAAAATATCGACAAAAAGATGGCTTGTAGTAACTATGTTATTTGGACTGTTTGCTAACATAGCCCATCCAGTAACACCGCGATTTATAAAACTATTGGGATTAGGCGATAGTATGTTTGGTTATGCCTTTGCAGGTATGGCAATGACAAACTTTTTGTTTTCTCCTATGTGGGCAAGAATTGCCCAAAAATATGGAAGTGTTAAGGTAACTTTAGTTACATTGATTTTTTATGCTGTATCGCAATTGATGTTTGGCTTGTCGACAACAGTTTTTTCAATTATGTTTGCACGATTATTTGGAGGCTTTTTTATAGGAGGCTTATTTGTGGCTCAACTACTATATATAGTAAACCATGAAAAACCTGAAGAAAAAGGACGAGCAATGGTGAACAATGCTACAATGCAAATTGTCTTTGGAACCTTTGGCTATTTAGTTGGTGGTTTAATTGGTGACTTTAGTATAATCGGGGCATTTTACTTTCAAGTTGTAGGTCTTTTACTTACTGCGACTTTTGTGCTATTGTTTATCAAGGATGATGCTAGCTTATATTCAAGTAAAAACTTTAATTTCAAAGAGATCAATCCTTTTAGAAGTCTCCAATCAAAAGAGATTACTTCTAATCGATTAATTCGGAACGTTTTTATTGTAAGTGTGCTTGCCAGTACCGCAACAGTTTTATATGATCAAAGCTTTAATTATTATATGGCTGACTTTTTTAATTTTCCACCAAGTGTTAATGGAACTGTAAAAGCAATCACTGGAATATTGGCATTTATCACTAATTCAACTCTAACAATTTGGATTATTAAAAAAACAAATTTAATCAAATCTTTAGGTGCTATATTTTTGACCAGTGCAACTTTAATTATGATATTAATCAATGTTGAAGTGCCATTAATATTTTTATTAGTTAATATTATATATTTTGCAGTTCATGCAGCTTACACACCAATAATGCAAAATTTAGTCACTGACACAGCCAAAGATCAAACTGGAGCAATTGGTACTTTAAACTCTTTAAAGTCACTAGGAATGATATTAGGGGCAGTTGTAGCCGGTATTGCATATGCCGTTGATAAAAAATTACCTTTTGTAATTTCAATTGCAATTTACTCATTTGCAGGCTTTATTTCTTTTAAATTAGTTAGCGTAAAAAAGGATAAAAACGCTAGAAAACTTATATAAAAGAAATCCCGATATAAGGTTGCATTTTATAATTATCTTTGCTATTATAATAGGGCGCCGAAATCAATGACGCAATTCGGACATCGCGCCCATAGCTCAACTGGATAGAGTACTTGACTACGAATCAAGAGGTTGAGGGTTCAAGTCCTTCTGGGCGCACCATTAAAATTAAATAAATGATCACATTAACATCGGGATGTAGCACAGCTTGGTAGTGCGCTTGGTTTGGGACCAAGAGGTCGCAGGTTCGAATCCTGTCATCCCGACCATTTATTTAATAAGCCAATAGAAAATATATATGATGGCGAGATAGCTCAGTTGGCTAGAGCGTTCGGTTCATACCCGGAATGTCGGGGGTTCGAATCCCTCTCTCGCTACCAATCCGGACCCTTAGCTCAGTTGGTTAGAGCCACCGGCTCATAACCGGTCGGTCGTAGGTTCGAGTCCTACAGGGTCCACCAGTTTTTAAAGTAATGGAGGAATACCCAAGTGGCTGAAGGGTCCGGTCTTGAAAACCGGTAGGTCGCGAAAGCGGCGCCTGGGTTCAAATCCCAGTTCCTCCGCCATTTCTTTAAATAAAGATTTTGAAAATGTTATAAAGTATGGTATAATAATCAAGTAGTTCATATCGCGGGGTGGAGCAGTCTGGTAGCTCATCGGGCTCATAACCCGAAGGTCGTAGGTTCAAATCCTTCCCCCGCAACCATGGCTCCATAGCTCAGTTGGTAGAGCAACGGATTGAAAATCCGTGTGTCGCTGGTTCAATTCCGGCTGGAGCCACCATTAGAACATTCAGAAATCCCCATTTGGGGCTTTTTTAATGAAACGATTGTATATTTTATACAACTAATTTTAATCCTTATATAAACTAACATCTAAATAAATATACAAAAAGTATAAAGAAATCAGAGGAAACTTTGATTTTTTTATATTTTATAGAGAATAAATATATTTGGTATTTTAACAAATGCTAAACATGGTATGATTATATAAAGAGAAATAGATTGGGGAAACTATGGAGCACAACTTATATCATAAAACAGGAATAATTATAAAAGAACTTTGTTATGAGCTATTGGACAAACAAGTTGGAGATAGAATTGAGTCAGTTTCAACTTATGCCCAAAATTTTAAAGCTGCCAATGGCACAGTTCAAAATGCTTTTAAATACTTAAAAGATCATAAAGCCATTAAAACTATTAGCAAAGGCCATTTAGGCTCTTTTATATCATATATCAATATAAACAAACTCATTGAAATTAGTGGACACCGAGATATCATTGGTGTTATGCCACTGCCGTATTCAAGGCTTTACCAGGGCTTTGCAACAGCTATCTACCTTGATGCTCATGCAAATGATATTGACTTGCAAATGGCCTTTATGCGTGGTGCTCAATCACGTCTTAAAATGCTTTTAACAGGTAAATATGATTTTGTCACTATGTCTATGCTTTCAGCTAATTATTATTTAGATCTCTATGATGATTTGGAAATTGCGATCAAATTTGGGCCGCATTCATACTTGCGTGAACATGCAATGGTTTTTTTAGATCACAATAACAATGAAGTAAAAGATGGAATGAAAATAGGCATTGACTATAGTTCCAAAGATATGGAAATTATTACAAAGCATCAATGCCAAAACTTTGATGTACAATATATTTCACTACCTTATATTCAATTATTAAATAAAATTAAAACTAAGGAAATCGATATGGCAATTATGAATGCTGATGATATTAAAGATCGCCAAGAAGACTTAAACCTTGTGCCAATTGATAACAAATTTTTCAAATACTCAGATAGTGAGGCTGTTATAGTGGTTTTAAAAAGCAATAAATTTACTAAAAGTATTATTTCTAAGACTTTAAATAGTGATAGAATATTGCATTTACAAAGAGGGGTTATTAAAGGCGATATTGAGGCAATCTATTAATTTTTAATATATTGTTGACCTAAAGCGCTTGCATTGTTATAATAAAGACAGTGATTACTATTTAAATAGTAAATAAACAACAATTTACATCTAAAAAGGGATGACTTATATTTTATAGTCAATATACAAAATATTGTATATTGTAAATGTTAACACTAAGTAAAGAGGTAGAAAGTATGCTTGTAAGATTAAATATTTTAAAAGATAATAACGTGATAAGTGAAGATGTTTTTGATTTATCATGGGATGTTTATAACACTATCTTAATGCCTTTGGGTTATAGCGATAAAAAGTTGGAAACATTTGTAACACATCTAGCAATGGCGAGTCAGCGAATCTTAAATGATGACATCGCTAATGCTATGGGTGAACAAATTTATCTAGAGGTAAAAAATTCGGATAGTTTTGAATTAGCGAAAGAAGTACTAAGTGAAATCTTAAGTAAGACTAGTATCAAATTTCCTACTAGTGAAATTGAATACTTAATGTTGCACTTAGTAAACGTACTTAGAGAGAGTGGAGGTGAAGAAAAATGATTAAAGTTGTTGTCGGTGGTCAAATAGATAAAAAAGAAATTGCAAAGATGATTGAAGAAATTGGAAAAGATGAAGTTTTAGTCGAAATCAAAGGTGATTTAGAAGCAGCAATGGCTATGAAGGCAAATGAGTATGATTACTATATCGGAGCCTGTAATACAGGAGGCGGTGGTGCATTAGCAATGGCGATTGCCTTATTGGGGACTGATTTGACATCGACTGTATCAATGCCAGGATCAATTAAAGATGAGAGTTTTATGATTGAAGAAGTTAAAAAAGGCAAAAAAGCCTTTGGCTTTACCGCACAGCATGCAGAGCAGGTTGTGCCAATACTCATACGTGAGTTTTTGAAAAACAAATAAGAAAAGGGGATAGAAAATGGATATTACAAAATATATTATTATCATGGCAATTGGTGCTTTAGCAGCAGTGCTAGCAAACAAAGGGATTGCAGTCTTTAATGATGGATTTAGACCATTAGTACCACAATACTTTGAAGGTAAAATTAGTCGTGCTGAACTAGCTGCAACAAGTTTTGCAATCAGTTTTGGTTTAGTAGTAGGATTTGGGATTCCGGTTTCAATTGGAGCTTCAATTTTACTAATTCACTCAATTTTACTTGCAACAGACATTATAGGTACCGTCTTTAAAGATGACATGACCGGTACAATACTAGCCGGAGTTGTTGGGGCAATTTATGGGGCAGGATTATTATTTGGACTTCAAGTAATCGTTGATGCTTTTGCCTTATTACCATTAAACTTTTTAGGGTCACTTGGTAAAGTAAGTGCACCAGTCGTTGCAGCTTTTGCTATATTTCCAGCAGTTGCAATCGCGATGCAACATGGATTTAAAAAAGGTGCTATCGCAGGTTTAGTTACAACATTAACTTATTTCGCTGTTAAAAGATTTGGAATCATCTCATTAAACGAAGCTACAATCGCATTAAATGCTGAAGGTTTATCAATGTTAGCTGGTACAATAATGATGTTATTCTATGCATCACGTGTTAAAGGCGAATCAAGTCAAACACAAGATTTAACAAATATGTTTACTGATCAAGTTAAAAGAATTCAAAGTAATTGGTGGTTATTAGGAATTATGGGTGGATTAATTGCTGCAGGTACTTCATTAAGTATTATTGCTGGAGATCCAACTTCATTAGCTCTATTAGCAGAAAAATCATATTCAAGTGCAGCCTTAGCAGCTTTTGCTAGAGCAATTGGATTTGTTCCACTTGTCTTTACTACAGCTATAGTTACTGGTGTTTATGGTACAGCTGGAGCTACATTTGTCTTTGCAGTTGGTATTTTACTAAACGGAAACCCACTATTTGCATTTGTTGCAGGTGCTGCTGTTATCGTTTTAGAAATCTTTTTAATCAATATCTTTGCTAAAGGTTTAGACACTTTCCCTGGCGTTAAAGAAATGGGCGAGCACATTAGAACAGCAATGGGTAGAGTATTAGAAGTTGCACTATTAGCAGGTAGTATTATTGCTGCAAATGAAATGGTAGCTGGTGTTGGTAGTTTATTTGTTATTGGAGTTTACTTACTTAACAAACAATCTAAAAAACCTATCGTTGATATGGCAGTTGGACCAGTTGCAGCAATTGCATTTGGTATATTATTAAATATTTTAATTGTAATAGGACTATACGTTTTACCGGTAGTTGCATAACATGAAATTATCTCATTATTCACTTAAATCATTTGCGGCTTTAATAAACGATTATAAAACAGTGTCAAAAGTTTATCCTGACATTATCTTTGAGGCTGAAAAGCGAATTTTGAGCAATCAAAAAGTTTATTACGTTGGTGTTAAAAACACCAACGTAATTCCTTATGATCTTGTAAGAGAAATAGAGAAGATGGGTTTTTTACACCACACTGATGACGCTTTAGCTAAAGGTGGGAGAGCGATTGATTTAAACTTAATCAATCCAATCACAGGCCGATTTATGACAGGCTCATCCAGTGGCAGTGCACTTAATGTATTTTATGATATTAATGATGTTGGTATTGGCACAGATGGCGGAGGCTCTGTTTTAGCCCCAGCTATAGCTCTAAATTTAATTGGCTTTATAAGTCCATTAATATATGAAGAAGAAATGTTAAAACATCAAAAAGAATCTACAGATGGTATTGTATTTTCACCATCAATTGGTTTTATTTCTAAAAGTTTAAAAACAATTCAAGAATTAGCTAATTTTACGATAAAAATGAGCAAGCCTGCTAACCTTGATGTATTGGTTTCAAATGCTAAATTAGATTATCATAAACAACTATTAAAAAAAGTTGAACATTTAGGTGAAAAAATAGATTTAACTTACAACAATTTATCAAGAGAAATTTTGATGCAAGATCTTAGGGAAGTAAATTTTAATGAAAATATATTAGTATCTTTTGAGGGACCTGTAGATGTTTTTGCCTATGGAGACTCTTTAATGGGCCACTATAGCAGTGAGACAAAAGCTTTGCAAAGCCAAGGTGAAAAGTACTATTTAACAGTAGTAAACATGCTTAATTTAACCTCAATTATTATTCCTAGCCAAAAGCACGGCTGTGGAATATTGCTTTCTTGTAAATCAAAATCAAGCCATATTTTACAAACATTAAATCTAGCAAAACAGCTAGTGATTAAACAATCAGAATTAGAAAAGCGATACTTTTCAATACATACACCAAAAGGAGAATGAAATTATGGAAAAAACAGTTGGATATACATACATGCACGAACACACAACGATTGATTTATCACGTATTAAGGGTGATCAAGACACAAATTTAAACTGCTTTAATGAGACTGTAGCAGAGTTTAAAAAATTGTATGACTTAGGTGTTAGAAACATTGTTGATGCAACTAATATGGGTATGAA
>LFRM01003445.1_pt1 | contig 13957 bp, 9 predicted proteins | sample 618341 | NCBI WGS metagenome assembly LFRM01 (sample SAMN03654438, study PRJNA283298) | anaerobic digester metagenome | isolation source: pool of bioreactors CSTR01a, CSTR02a, and CSTR03a thermophilic anaerobic... | place: Denmark: Kgs. Lyngby | collected 2014-05-21 | reverse complement strand
CTGCATTTTTTTGTCTTTAATAAATTAAATATAAATATATTATGGCTGCTAAAAAAAGTACTAAGAAAGAAAAGGAAGTTTCAGTAGAAGAAAGACTACGCACCTTGTATAAACTGCAAATGTATCTTTCGGATATTGACAGAATCAAGACACTACGTGGCGAATTGCCATTGGAAGTTGCCGACCTAGATGACGAAATTGCTGGCTTAGGAACGCGCATAAGTAAGTTTGATTTAGACTCTAAAGAAATAGGTTCTAATATTACAGAGCAAAAAATAAAAATTGAAACCAGCAAAGCTAAAATCGAAAGATATAATACGCAGTTGGAAAATGTGCGCAACAATAAAGAGTTTGATCACTTAACCAAAGAGGTAGAGTATGAAACGCTTGAGATTGAATTGGCTGAAAAACGCATGCGTGAATTTGGTGAAAAACAAAAAGAACTTGGAAAACTTATTGATGAAGCCAATAATGAATTGAAAGAAAAGAAGCTTGACTTAGATCACAAACAGAAAGAGCTTGACGATATTGTTTCTGAAACAAAAGCTAAAGAAGAAAAAATAAGAGATAAGGCTAAGAAAGTAGAAGCATCTATCGAGCCTCGTTTGGTTACTGCATTCAGACGTATTCGCAAGAATGCACGCAATGGTTTAGGAATTGTTCCTATTCAGCGTGGTGCTTGTGGTGGTTGTTTCAATAAAATACCACCACAAAGACAAATGGATATCAAAATGGGTAAAAAAATTATTGTGTGTGAATATTGTGGAAGAATTATGGTTGACCCTGAAATTGCAGGAATAAAAGAGTAATCTAGTCACCCTTTCTTTCATACATTGATAAACTTATAAAAATAAGAGGCTCCAACTAAATTACTGTTGGTAGCCTCTTTTTTCATTACAGAAGAATACTACTTTTTTCATTACTGTTTTTTTGAAACACGTTCTAGAACCTATATCGTAGGAGCAGCAACTCTTCTCGTCTTTTTAAAACATTTCTACGGCGGACAAAATTGAAAGAACAGATAAAAACTCCTTCGTCCATGGACAAAGAGTTAGTTATTGCATGAAAATTGGATTGTTCGTTAAAGATTTGCTGATTATGGCATAAAAGCTTTTTTGTTCATGAACAATGTGTTAGTTATCACATAAAAATTATTTTGTTCGCGGAAGATTAGTTCCCCATCTCATAAAAAGCCTCTCTCCGTGGAAGAAATGTTTGTTCATTTCATATATTTACTTTTGTCTGCAGGGATTTCTACAAAAATGACTTTTCAAACATTTCATCCATGAACAAAGCGATTTTCAACAGATGAAACTTCAATTGTCCATGGACAAAGTCTTTTTTATCTGTTGAAACATTTCTTCGACTGAGCGAATGCTAGGAAACCCTATTTATGAAAAGATTATTGGTGAGGGCGCCAGTTTCTACCGATAAAGAAGGAGTAAACTCTGTAGGACGCCAAGAAAGAGTCATTTCCATTACCTATTACAGAAGCAACTTGTCTTTGCATAACTTTCCGATTAAGTTTTAGCAAGTTTTGTGAGATGCTATAAAAAGCTTAATAAGACTATAGACAAAATAATACACTGTTTCTAAAACTGATTGTGCACTAATCCTTTATATTAACTCACTCCTTGTTCCTGCATCAACAAGTTAAGCGCTTCGTCAAACGAACCAGCAGCTATAATCTTTTGCGAGTTGACAAAGAATATTTCATCAGCATTCTCAATAGTATTGAGGCGATGGGCAATAATAACTTTGGTTGTAGATTTAGGCAGATTGGTAAGAATCTGTTCTAACTTTTGTTCAGTTACGGTGTCAATATTTGCAGTTGCTTCATCAAGAATCAGAATTTCGGGTTTACGTAGTATAGCCCTCATAAAAGCGATAATCTGTTTCTGTCCCAAACTAATGCTATCTCCGCTCATCTCTATGGATGTTTCCAATCCTTTATCAAACGATTTAAGTAGGCTAAAAAGTTGGGCATCTTCTAATGCTTTTTCAAGCTGTTCGTTTGTTAGTGCACCGCAGTCACTGTTTCCATATAGTATATTGTCGCGTACTGTGCCAGTAAAAAGTATGGGGTCTTGCAATATAAACCCAATTTTAGAAGCTCTTTCGCAGGGTGTATACGATCTAATATCTTTTCCGTCTAACAATATTGTGCCACTTGTAACATCGTACAGACGACTAATTAATGAGGCGGTTGTTGTTTTTCCACCACCAGTAGGCCCTACAAAAGCATACGTTTTTCCTCTTTGCAGTTCAAAAGATATATTCTTCAACACTTCTTCTCCTTCAGGGTAGGCAAAAGATACATCCTGAAAATCTATAAACGAAGAACTAACAGGGCTTTCTTTGCTTTCAATAATTGGAAGATTACTCTTAAGTGAAAGTAGCTGTGATATTCTTTCCCATGCAGCAAGCGTTAGTTGAAAATTGGCCCAAAGCCTAGCTAATTGTCGAAGCGGATTGTAGAAGTTAGAAACATAGGCAATAAAGCTAATGAGCAAGCCAATTGAAAAACGCCCTTGAGCAATAAGCCATATACCCAACGATAGTACAATGAGTTCGCCCACATTTGATGCGAAAGTATAGATAGGACTTAGTAGGCTATTGGCAATGCCTGCATGAATAGACTTCTTGTAATTCTCTTTGTTAGCATCGTCAAGACGTTTACGAAAATAATCGCGCCTATCAAACGCTACTATCACTTTAAAATTGGCTAGTCCTTCTTGTATCTCTGCCGATAAATTGCCAATACTTTTAAGCGTGGCTTTGTTTTTACTTCTAATCCACGGAGAAATACTTATTGTAATAATCAATAGCAGAAGGGTGGGGGAAAGCGTAGCCAAACCAAGTTTCAGGTTTATTGACAAAAGAAATACCCCAGCACCAATCATCATAATAAGATTTCTTATAAACTGCATTAGAGAATGTGAGAAAAACTCATTCAAATTGTCAGTATCATTATTAATGCGCGATATAAGATCACCAGCTTTGTTTTGATTGAAAAAATCGAGAGGAAGCTCTTGCAGCTTCTCAAAAACATCGTTGCGAAGGCGGAAGAGCAATCGTTGACCTATTCCTCCCATCATTCTTATCTGTATATAATTGAGTATGTATGCAACAATATATATTACCAACAGTATACCAGCAAAGATAAGTACACCCTCATAGTTTTTTGTCTGTACATGCGTGTCTATGGTGTATCCTAACAAATAGGGGCCCAAAAGACTAAGCCCTACATTTAATGCAATTGCAAAAAATGCAATACTCAGGTTGCGTCGTTCAGTACCAATAATATTCATCAGTTTGCGTAGTGATGCTAAAAAACCACGTTTCCCTTTTGTTTCTTTTGTATGTTTATTCAGATTATAATTCATACTGCTCGGTGCTTTGTTGTGATTTGTATATCTGAATATATTCAGGAGAGCTTTTCATTAGTTGGTTATGTTGACCCGAAGCTAATATCTCTCCATTCATCAGTAATAAAATTTGATCAAAATCCTTTACAGGCTCTACCTTTTGGGTTATAGAGATTAGGGTAATATCAGGATAATTGTTTTGAATATTAGATAGAATCTTATCTTCAGTTTTCTGGTCTACTCTTGCCGTGAAATCGTCAAGCAGGAGTATTCGTGGGTTTAGAGTAAGCGCTCTTGCCAGCATTATCCTTTGCTTTTGTCCACCCGACAGACTGCTGCCACGCTCCGAAACCATAGTGTCTAATTTATTGGGAAGCGATTCTATAAAATTTGACAGCTCGGCAGTTTCAATTGCTTTTTGCAATAATTCTTCTGTTACCGAATTACTGAATCCGATGTTCTCTCTTAAACTTAAATTAAAAATTACACTGTCTTGAAATACTAAAGCTACATCTTTATAAAGCGTTTCGCTTGTGTACTTATCAATTGGCACACCATCTACCTCTACTGTTCCAGAATCTGGCGGTATAAGATTGGTGAGCAAGTATAGCAATTGACTCTTACCAGCTGCTGTAGGGCCAATAATGGCCGTTTTGCTACCGGCCTTTACTTTAAATGAAACATCTTTGAGGATGGGTTTCTCTTCATAGGTAAGAGAAACATTTTTTAGTACAATATTGCCTCTAATCTCACTCTCTATGGTTCCTGTTTCACGTGGTGGGGGTGTTGCTAAAACAGCTTGTATTCTATCGTTCGAGGCAGTAGCCGAAGCTATAATATTGCTCATAAAGCCTATCATCATTACTGGGAATACGAGCATAACCACATAACTGTTGAAAGCAGCAAAGTTACCAATGGTAAGTGTGTCCATCACCACAAAGTGTCCGCCCAATGCAAGAATTACAACTACAGCCAAATTTGATACAAACATAATACTGGGAACAAGCACCGAGAACAAACGCACAACAGACAATCCTAAATTGCGTGACTCTAAGTTTTTCTCAAGAAACTTTTGATTCTCGGGTTGCTGAGAGTTCAACACTCTTATAAGGGCTGAGCCCAATATGCTTTCGTTGATAACTTTATTAAGCGCATCAATTACTTTGCGACTTTTCTTAAAAATAACCCTAGCCTTGCTGAACACAATAAAAAAGGCGGTTCCAATAATAGGAACTATTCCAAGCACTGCAAGTGCCAATTTCCAGTTTATCATTATCATCAACACAGTAACTCCAACAATGATGAACACAGACGAAATAATGGCAACAAATGCTTGTGAAACAAACGTCTTCACAGAGTTCATGTCAGAGGTGAGATTGGTTAACAGTTTTGACGGATTAGACGCTTGAATAAACGAAAAACTTTGAATAGATAACTTATCCACAATCTTCTTTCGCAAATCGCGTGCCACTATCTCTGCTGTGTATGTTTGTAGCACACCTTGCAACAAAGTGAAAATAAAAATAGCACTTGCTGCAATTAGAAATTGTATTATAACCTTACGTGCATCAAAATTGTTGGCTGTGTAAGCATCAATAGCCGAAGCTATAATTTTAGGGATAACCAAGTTAATAGCACTTGCTGCCATTGCTAGTATTACCAGCAGTGCCACAAATGCTTTGTAGGGAGCAAGTATGCTAAGCAATCTGGCTCTATCCTCGTCTGTATGTTTTGGTTTTGTATTCTCCTTGTTCATTCTTTAATCAAAGTATTCTTATCTGTTAAACGCTTTTCTAAATAGTATGTTTATAGAAAAGGCAACGCTTGGGCTAATATGTAATTGCTAAACAAAGCAAAGCATTTGCTGATTCATAAAATATCACATAAATCATCATTTTATTGCCTTGTATCTCCTTCTTCACGAAAAAAAGCGTTCGTTTGTTTCAGGTATTGTGCATTGTAGCCTTATAAAGTACAATATACGCTCATCTATAGTGCTTTTCGTATCTGTTTTACCCTCCACAGTGCATTGTATGTCATCGTTTAGGTAATTTAATTATAGTTGTTTCAGTTGCAAAGATAACAAAAGCGAGAATTTCTCCTCGCTTTCGTTCTTTTTATCTAAATCTCAATTTTGAGAAGTATTCTAGAACTTAAATGTAAATCCACCCATTACACTTACGCCTTGTGCTGGATGTCCGTACCACATATCGTATGTTTGATTGAGTAGGTTATTGGCTTTCAAGTTCAATGTAAACATTTTGTTGATGTTGTACAAAGCACCTGCGCTTAAGTTATTGATGTTGTCCATCTCTACTGTTTGCCCCTCAGCAATGCTCCATCTTTCATTGGCAAAGTAGTAACCTAACATTACTTTCAATTGGTTATTAACAGAGAAGATAGCATCAATATCAACTTCAAGTCCCGGTTTGTTCCAAGCTTCCAATTCGTTAGTTTCAGTGTTTAATCCCTCAATTTTAGTCACAGAGTAGAAGTTCTTTTTTACTTCTACAGCAACATCAAGTGGCGACCATATATTGCTATGCACTCTAGCACCAATGTGCGAGTGTGTCAAATCTCCCAAGACTGGTATGAGAAACTCACTATAATCAGTAGGTGTGTTTGGAGGCATGTTTGGAAAAGGATGTGTAAATAGATGTGTAGGTTGCAGCACCAAGAAGTGTTCATCCTTAGTTTTCTTGTATCCACCAAATATATCAATGCGGAAACCATCAATTGCGCCAATCTTTGCACCACCATCTATTGCAAACGGAGTGTTTGAGTGTTTCACTATTGTGTTGGGACGCAGATAGCGCGATTCTCTATACATATCTAGGTAGGTGTTTTTGCCAACTCCTCCCAAAGCATTTATATAAAGGGTTGTGTTTTCTACTATCAAGGCCGATAAAGCAATATTGGGAGATACATAAAACTTGTTTTCATCATCAAAAACAAAGTCAAGGTTTGCTCCCAGTCTCATCTTCCAGTTAAAGCCCTCGAAATGAATATATGGATTGGCATCCACCATTATGAAGTTCGAAATCTTTTCACCTTCATCTAGGGTTGCTATTTCATCATAAAACACACCAGTGAACTCTCCTTTAATTCCCACTAAATTGTCACCGCCAATAAACGATTTGTTCAAGTCGATATTTGCATCTACATGACTACCACCCATGCTTTCATCGGTAAGCGTTCTGCCATATTTGGTGGTGAAGTAGTTGTAGCTAAAAGAACCATAATAGTTGATAGGTTGCGGTTGTGTATTGTGTAGCGAAGCCTTCAAGTTAAACACGCTCAGGGCTTGGTTATTGTCGTCGTGCAACCTTACTGAACCAAAATTATTACCAAAGTAGTTAAACTGAGAGTGAAGAAACGAACCATAGATATCAAACTCTGAAGCTTCAAATATATGTTTGAAGTTGAGCTTCGCAAAGTTATCCATATACTTCATTTTTATCTTATCTAGGTTTTCACCTTGATTATAATCTAAATTCCCATTGCTAGAGTTGTGTAGAAACATAAAGTTCACCTTATCAGTTTCGCTATCTAGAAATTTAAAACCCAATGCCCCATCAATATTTCCATAATTACCAGCATTCAGTTTCAGGTATCCTCTTTGTAAACTATAAGGTATATCCGTCATTATTCTGCCAGGTTGGGGTAGTGCAATTTCAATTGGTGGCGTGGCGCGCGTTGTCCAAGTAGCATAGTCTGTGTTGGCTTTCGTTACCTGTGGTTGGCGCACAACAGGCAAGCTGTTTATTTTGTTTGCATCTTGCAATGTAGGATTAAACTCGCGTTGCAACTCCAGCTGTCTTGTCAAAGTTGTGTCTTGAAGTGCTTGAGCAGACAACCCAAAGGTTGCAAACAACCCTACTGTCAGTGCGAAAATATATTTTTTCATATTGTATTCTTATTTGTTTTTTTCTTGAATGTATATGCTTTGTATCAAACAGTAGCTAACTACTCTCTATTGAGTCTCTCTTGAATCATCTGTTGAATATCCGATTCGTTTCCTTTATAATTAGCTTTTAAGCTCTCTACATATTGACGTGCTTGAAACTTATCGTCTTTTGCATAATAAGTATCCGACAGTACAATAAGAGCACGTGCCAACCAATATTGGTGAGGCGTAGTCATTTGCATAAACTCTTTTACTTGAGCTTCAGCTTTATCATACGATTTCCAACTGTAGTAAGCCTGTGCCATTAAAAACTGTGCTTCAGCTCCATATACACTTCTTGTGTCTTTTGCAATTATCGCATAATCGTTCATTGCCTTATCTACTTCTCTCACCTGTTGATAAGCCTTGCCTCGTAGATAGTGAGCTTCTGCTATTGTCTCGGGCGATAAGTTTTTGTTTTGCAACAAAACATCTACTGCACGCGTCACTTCATGATAGTTCTCTAATTTTGCATTTGCTCTTGCCATACCTATTTGGGCAGATTGCTTGTGAGCCAACGATTGTGCCGAACTGCTTAAGCGAGCAAAATAGGCCAGTGCCTCTTGATAGTTGCCTTGGTTGTACTCAGACTGAGCTACATATACTAAAGCATTCTCTAGAAACTTGCCATTGTTTGCATCTATCACCTGTTTGAAGTGCGTTATTGCTTTTTTATTGTCACTGTTTTCATCAGCTATCACACCCATATAGTAGTGTGCATCGCTTGCATAGACACCATTGGGGAAGCTTTGCAAATATTTATTGAGCGAGTTTTCAGCCTCTTTCTTTGTTCCGCGCATATATAGATTTTCTGCGGCCATATAAGTTAGTGAATCTTGGCGCAATGGAGTTATGCGCATACCACCTGGCAATGCATTTGCATACTTTACAAATGCATCAATATCGTTCATGTCTTTGTATACAGTTTCTAGTGCCTGCAAAGCCGAGCGTGCATCTTCAGAGCCCGCGAAGTTTTGTATCACAGTTTTGTAAGCTGCAACAGCTTGGTCGTATCTACTAGCATTGTAGTGCAATTGTCCCAACTGTACACCACCTTGTCGCGCAAGTGGGCTTTGTGGAAACTCGGCAATCAATTTGTTAAGCACATTCACAGCTTCATTTTCTCTGTTGAGCATAACCAATGCACGACTTTTTTCAAACAGCGCATCGTCGTAATAATGAGAGTTTGGAAAAGCACTCATCAATTTATCCAAAGCACTTATCTTGCCTTCGTAGTTGCGTTGCAATCCCATCACAAATGCGCGTTGATAAGCTGCATAGTCTGCACTAGCAGGGTTAAGATTCGATGCCGCACTATAATAGCGTTCAGCATCGGCAAAGTTTCTGCTAAAGTAGTAGGTGTCGCCAATACGGTTGTGCGCATCTGCATACTCAGGTGTGTCTTTGTTGCTTTGTGCAGCCACATAGTTTTGGAAAGCAGTGCGTGATGCAGCATACTGATTTTGCTTAAATCTTGAATAACCTAAATTGTAAAACCCAAGCGCATAGTTTTCGTCAGATTTTGCTGCTTCTTTTGTAAATGCTTCGAAGTCGGCTGAGGCTGCACTAAAGTTGTTGATTTTGTATTTCGATTCTCCTCGCCAAAAATAAGCACTGGTGCGTGCTTTTTTGTCATAGTCGCCCATATTAATCGATTTGTCGAAAAAATCAATTGCTTGGCTAGTGTTGCCATTCACAAACTGTTGTGTTCCTAGTTGAAACAGCACCATTTGTTTGGCCTCTAATATACGGCGAGCAGGTTTGTCAATTCTATTTATTGCAGCTAGTGCCGCATTGTAATCTTTTGTTGTAAGAAATGTTTCAGCCAATACATCGTTTACCTGATTGGCGTATTGCGAATTGGGATACTCGCGCAGAAAGTTCTCAAACAAGGTAATTGATTCACTAAAAACCGAAAAGTTAGTTTGATGTGTTAGCAAAGCATAGTTAAACATAGCAGTTTCACGTGCTCTTGAATCAAAGTTAGCGCGCGATGCTGTAGCGAAAGACATTTGAGCTTTAGTTTTGTCATTCATTTTCAAATAAGCTTGTCCTAAATAAAGGTGTGCGTTTTGGGCCAAAGCATCATTCTCACCTGTAGCATACTGAAACATTTTTACTGCTTCGCTTAGGTTATTCGCCTCCAAATAAGAGAGCCCTAAAAAATAAGCATCGCCTCGTAGTGGTTCTGCCACTCTTTGTTGATATCTTTCGTAATAGGGTATTGCACGCGATGTGCGTCCCAATCTATAACTACTGTTACCCAATATACGGTACATCTCTGCTGTATGTTCGCTTGCAGGATATCTGCTAACAAATGCATCGGAAAGACGTATAGCTCCCTCTAAGTCCTCATTCAAAAAAGTTGACTGAGCTGTATAAAAAGCTACCTCTTGTGTATACTCAGGGTTATTGGCTACTCGCCTAAAACGCTCGAGTGCATTGTTATAGTTTCCATTTGTATATTCAATATATCCAAAGTAGAAATTTCCAGCATCCCTATACTTAGTGCTGTTTTGTGATAGTAGTCCAAATAGGCGTGATGCCTTATCTTTATTGCCTGCTTGCAAGTCTGCATAGGCCAATCTAAAACTATAATCTTCTTGTTCTTCTAAGCTTAAGTAGTCTAGGTTGGCTTGGTCGAACCAAAAAATAGCTTTACTCCAATCTTTCTCATCAAAATGATACGAACCTATGAGAAACTTTATCTGATTGTGGTGTATTGTTTCAGGATAGCTGTTTAGAAACTCCTTCATTATATCACCACTGTTTGGGGTGTTTTGATAGAAAGTTGATGCAGCCATTAAATACTCAGCCTCTTCTATTTGATTAGCATTACTGCCCCGCTCATTATATTTAGACAATAAATTATATGCACCTAGATAGTTCTTTTCGTGAAACATCTGCTTTCCTTCATCGAACAGCCTTTGGGGTGCTTCTTTAGTAGTTGCTCTTTGCGCAGTTGCAATCGAAAATATTCCGATTACACTCAACAACAAAATAATTTTTTTCATATAGCTAATGTTTGTAATTTTTTAATTCCTTCTCTTATCGATTTAAGACCGAAGTCTTCTATATTCAACTCCTGTTTTGGTATAAAAAGTAGCTCCAACACATCGTCTTGTGCCTTCATATTGCTAAAGTCATCTATTTTACACTGAAAAAACATGTCCATCGTATGAACTACAAATCCCGAATATTCGTAAAGATTGGGGATTGAAAATATGAAGTTCACAGCATCTACTTCTAGGCGCGTTTCTTCAAGTATTTCGCGGCGCACAGTCTCTTCAATAGTCTCATGCATTCCTGCAAATCCGCCAGGTAGGTCTAGTGTGCCTTTCGCTGGGTCTTTTGCTCTGCGTGCAACAAGCACTTCGCCTTTTGAATTTTCAATTACAGCAACTACTGCCGCTGCCGCATTAAAGTAATAGATAAATCCGCAGTTTGCGCATTTCTTCGACTCATCATTATTGATATTAAATTCGTTTGAGCCACATTTTGGGCAATACTTGAAGAGAGATAAAGGATGGTTCATAATATTTCAACTGTTTTTATTTCAATTTGATTTGTGCTATGTCTTGCTTAAGTCAACAAAACAGAACAATATAATAGTTTTTTCATTCTAGCAACGAATATACAAAAAAACATCCCAACCTTTTATTGAAAGCTCAATAATAAAATTGGGATGAGTTAAATTAAGTGTAATTTAGTATCTAGTCTTCAGAGCTATTTTACCCAACTCTTTCAATTCTTCATGTTCGGTAAATATCACACGCCCTTTTTTGGATATTACTTCCCAAGCTATCTTGCTCGTTATGTCGTCAATAGCACCTGGGGTTGATGAGTTTTCTACCATTTTAAAGCTATTATTATCATTCATCACAACAGGTTGTCTGTAGTTTTGGTGTACCACCAAAAGATCACCTCTTCCATTAATAACAGCGCGATATATATCTTGCAAGTCGGTGAGAACTTTTCCTTGCGAAACAGCTTTCTTCAACTCTTCAATTGCTTCACCTCTTCTCTTAGACTGCAGTTTTTCAATCAATTTCCATGTCTCTTTCACAATGTAGTGTGGCGTGTTTTTATTAGAGTTGATGGTAACATAACCGTGATATAAATTAGGTATATCAGCCACTTGCATTAGCTTGTAGTAATTATCTTCTGTAGTAACCACTACACATTTCAAGTCTGTTTCTTTGTGCATTCTCACAAGCGACTTGTCAATTTCGTTAAAGAAGTTGCGAGTCAAATCATCTACATATTTAGCATCACCTAGTTTTTCGGGATAAAGAGTTGCAGGAATATTTTCTGTGAATGGGAAATCGTTATTCTTTACTTCTTGAATAATTGAATCATTAACAGCTTCATACAACGTTACTTTATTTTGAGACAAAACCATAATTAAATATGGCTCGCTTCGGTTGTATGCTTTTATAAGCGGACGAATGGCAAACTGAGTAGAAATATTCACCCTGTTGTTTGATGCCTCCCATGGAGATTTTACAATCTCTAGCGTATCGTTCGATAAGAAAATATGCAGACTGTCAAGGTTTGCGTTTATATCTATTTTCTCTCTTACAGTTTTAATCTTATTCAGTAAACTCTCTACTGTTTTTTTGTCATATTCTTCCGATACCCTATCGTGCGCTTCTTTCAACAGATTCTTCAACAAAATTTTGTCTTGATCAGTATTTGGACGTGTACGATGCGTATTCATAGAAATTGATACACACGGATTATTTTTTTCCGCACCTAATTGTTGTAATGTTTCTTTTAATGCCATAGTTTAAATTTTTATGTGTTCCTTTTCATTCATCTGTGCATAGTTACGCACTTAAACACAATTAGTATTAGAAAGTGTCTATGATTATAAACACCTGTTCACCCATAATGTTTGTAGATGGGAGAGATGAAAAGCTTCTTTTAGCAACTATTTGCAATAAAACCACATTATTTTAAGCGTTTGCTATATAATAATGTGGTTTCAAGTTTTAAGATATTTGAGATGCATATTTAGCAACTAAAGACAAGCATATTTTTTTAAATCATTTTTTTCTGAGCCTACCCCATAGAACCATGGCTGCACTTATTATAACAATATTTTTGATTATATATTGCCCCTCTAATGTTGGTGCATAGGGTATATGATTAAATACTTCTGATGGGAACAGAAAAACAGGAGTGAATGTTCCAATCATTTGTAAGAAAAGTAGCAGTAATGTTGCCTTCATAAACTTACCCAAAATAAGACCTACTCCTATTAATACCTCCCACAATGCCAAACCATTTATTATAAGCACTTCGGGTACTAACCCAAATGTTAGTAGTTCTATAGTTCGTATGGCTAAGTCTTGTGCTGCACTCACACCTGGGAAAAACTTAAGTACTCCAAACCACACAAAAACTATGCCCATACTTATTCTTAATAGAAACAGGCCATTTCTATCCATCCAACTTGTAATCTTCGTATCTATTTTATTCAACGAGCTTGTATTAAAATTCTTCATATTTAAATGTCTATATATTTATAAAATGTTGATGAGCTTTATAACATTGTAATAGTGCTATCTGTTCTTTTTATTATGTCAATTTTTAAACAAAAAAAAGAGACGCGAAAACTGCGTCTCTCAATTAAATTCTATTTTGGATATTAATATTATTTTATTGAAACTTGAACTATGCTTGTTGGTGGCTTATCTCTATTGCGTTTCTCTACTGCCTCTATCACGTTGTCGGCAAGTTTATCAAAAGCCATTCCAGTTATACTATCAGTATTTAGTGCAACAGGTTTCCCTTCATCTCCACCTTCGCGAATGCTTTGTACCAAAGGTATTTGTCCGAGTAGTTCATATCCTTCTTTTTCGGCTAGGTTCTTACAACCATCTTTTCCGAAGATATAATATTTATTTTCGGGCAGTTCGGCAGGTGTAAACCAAGCCATGTTTTCTACCAAACCAAGAATAGGAACGTTCACTTTGTCTGCTTTAAACATGCTAATACCTTTTATTGCATCAGCTAGCGCTACTTCTTGTGGAGTACTTACAATAATTGCACCTCCAATTGGCAGTGTTTGCACCAATGTAAGATGAATATCGCTTGTGCCAGGTGGAAAATCAATAAGAAAATAATCCAACTCACCCCAATCAGCATCGCCAATCAATTGTTTCAAAGCATTACTAGCCATTGCACCACGCCATACTACAGCATCTTCTTTATTTACAAAGAAACCAATCGACAGCATTTTTACACCATATTTGGTAATAGGGATTATAAGGTCGCGACCATCTTTTTTCTCCAATACAGGTCTTTCACCTTCTGCCGAAAGCATTTTTGGGATAGACGGGCCAAATATATCAGCATCTAGCAAACCCACTTTGTATCCTTTTTGAGCCAATGCAATAGCAAGGTTTGTAGTAACAGTACTTTTACCTACACCACCTTTACCAGATGCAACTGCAACAATATTTTTCACCTTAGGTAGCAGTTGCGAAATAACTGGACGAGGAGCTTGCCTCGATTTCACCGAAATGTTACCTTTTATTTCTATGTCTTTGTTGGCATGTGTCAAAATGGCCTGTTCGCACATTTTTACAACCGATTTAATAAACGGATCGTTCTGACGTTCGGTAATAAGTGAGAA